>R11__coassemble_492_pt1 | contig 25903 bp, 22 predicted proteins | sample R11__metabat2_low_PE_006 | metagenome-assembled genome bin R11 | reverse complement strand
ATATATCATAAAATTCTTTCCGGGGCATCCCCGTAAACGAGAAAACGTGCCGCCGGCACGTTTTCTGTACGTTATGACGGAACAGACATTTACTGTTTTTCCTGTCCTTAACAGCCGAAACCCCTGCGGACAAAAATATCATATGTAGACTGCAATTAATGTGTTATAATCTATCGGAATCATTTTTAACAATGAAATCTTTTTACAGCAAAAGGGTCTGGCGGGAAAACGTGAAGATATGCGTGGGTGCCAAAAGCAATCTGCCACGCCGCATCCGTTACTTATGAGGTAAATAACATTATGATGGACATGAAATTTATACGCAAACTTCCGTCTCCTTCCGAAATCAAGGAGCAGTTTCCTCTCAGCGAGACCACCGCTGCCGTCAAAAAGCAGCGGGACGAGGAAATCCGCGCTATTTTCGAAGGCAGGGATGACAGACTTCTGCTGATCATCGGCCCCTGTTCGGCAGACAACGAATCCGCAGTTCTCGAATATCTGAGCCGTCTCCGAAAAGTACAGGACAAGGTCGCGGATAAGATCTTTATGATCCCGCGCATCTATACCAATAAACCAAGGACAAACGGAAACGGCTATAAGGGCATGCTGCATCAGCCGGATCCGATGAGAGCGGAAGACATGCTCGCCGGCATCATTGCCATCCGGCAGCTTCATACCGACGCGGTTGAGCAGACCGGTTTTACCTGTGCGGATGAAATGCTGTACCCCGATAATCACCACTATCTCTCTGATCTGCTCGCATATGTTGCTGTCGGCGCCAGATCTGTGGAAAATCAACAGCACCGTCTCACCGCCAGCGGAATCGGTATTCCAGCCGGCATGAAAAATCCGACAGAAGGTGATCTGACCGTCATGATGAACTCCATTTTCGCAGCCCAGAGTCATCACACCTTCATCTACCGGAACTGGGAAGTCCAGACCGGCGGCAATCCCTATGCCCATGCGATTCTCCGCGGCTATGTCGACCGTTACGGCAATAATACCCCTAATTACCACTATGAGGATCTGCTGACTGTCCACAGGCTTTACTCGGAAAGGAATCTGGTCAATCCCTCCGTCATTGTCGACTGCAACCACTCGAATTCAGGAAAAAAATATCTTGAGCAGATCCGCATTGCAAAAGATGTTCTTCACAGCTGCAGCATTTCTGAAGATGTAAATAAACTCGTAAAAGGACTTATGATCGAGAGTTACCTTGAGGACGGCAATCAATCCGTCGATGCCGGTGTCTACGGAAAGTCCATTACCGATCCCTGCCTCGGCTGGGAGAAGACCGAAAAACTGATTTACGAACTCGCTGAACTTCGGTAATATCATCGACTAACGGGAAAATGTGCCGCCGGCACGTTTTCTGTACGTTATAACGAAACAAAAAAGACCTGCCGGAACGCATTTTACTGCGACTGACAGGTCTCTTTTACTCTTTCCCGGCTATCTCTTTCTTTCAGCATAAAACCGCTGTTTAAAATCGAGAGAGGTCCCTTATTCCTCCATCATCATGCGGACGAATTCTTTGGCATTTTCAAGATAATTCGTATTACAGATAATACCGATCACAGGATCCTCACATTCAAAGGTCGAAAGTCGATTCCACCAGGCACTGTTCTGAAGTTCAAGACCATACGGTTTGATATACAGGCTGCTTTCCGATGCGTTTTCGTCCCCCGCACTCCCGTCTGTTTCCTGAAGCGGCTCTGCATAAGACGCAGCGGCAGACTCTGAACCGACCGTTTCACCGGATAAGGCGCTCTCTTCCGAACCTGTTTCCCCAGCAGCCGTGCTCAGGCTTTCCGCATCACTTTCCGGCACTTCCCCCATTGTTTCATAAATTCTGCTGCTCCATGTTTCATACTCCTCGGCAGTCAGAATCTCAGAAAGATCAAAAAACATACCGTGAGAGGCATAATAATCAAAATCTTCCTTCCCGCAGATCACCGCATCGATCGACTGCGTCGCCACAAAGACCGAGAACGCCATTACTTCCGAGGTGCTGTTTCTGGTCATTCCTTCCCTGAAAAGAACCTGTTCATACGGATCATCTATATCGAGACGTTCGCGAAGTTCTGCCTTCAGTTCTTCAGAGGCATCCTCGTCCCAGTAGTCATTGAAGACAGCGCAGGTCATAATATAGTCCTCGTGGCGGCTGACAAGGTTCACAATAAACATAATAAGTCCGACAGCAATCGCGCCGATCACAAGTACATAAATGAGATAATAGTCACAAAACTGTCTGATCTTCTGCTTCCAGGTCAGATTTTTCCAGGCTTCCTTTGCATATCCTTTTTCGCTTTCTCTCATTTTTTCTCCCTGTTTTGCTTAACATTCCGCATTCGCTGTCCGCTCCCGAACTGCCCGACCCGGAATCCTCTCCCGGATACCTCAGACGAGCCTGTCAATCTCAGACCTGCTCCGAAGCGCAAAGCCCTGCCATATAATCGATAAATTGCTGTGCCGTTCTTCCCGAAATTCCGCCGTGCTGAATCTCCCATTTATTGGCCTCTGCCAGCAGTTCTTCATCCGTCATGTGAATCTCCGGATATTTTTTCGCAAGTTCCCGCACAATGCGTGAGAATTCCAGCGGAGACGGCTTTGAATAACCGATAGTCACGCCGAAACGGGCAGAGAGGGAGACCTTCTCCTGCATCGTATCGGAGTGATGAGCATCCATGTCATAATCATCTTTATCCTTCCAGGTCTCCCGGATCAGATGACGGCGGTTTGAGGTGGCATAGATCAAAACATTTTCAGGCCGCGTCTCAATGCCGCCCTCAATCACAGCCTTCAGGTATTTGTAATCCGTCTCAAACTCTTCAAAGGAAAGATCATCCATAAAGATAATAAAACGATAATTCCTGTTTTTGATCATTGAGATCACCTGGGACAGATAACGGAACTGATGCTTGTAAATTTCAATCATGCGCAATCCGCGGTCATAGTACTCATTGAGAATTGCCTTTACGCTGGTGGATTTTCCGGTACCTGCGTCTCCGAACAGGAGCACATTGTTTGCCTTTCGGCCGTTGACAAACGCCTCCGTATTCATAATAAGCTTTTTTTTCTGAATTTCATATCCGACAAGATCATTCAGGAGAACATCGCTCGTCGCTGTAATCGGCACAAGAAGTTCAGATGCATTTTCATCTACACGGAATGCTTTGTTAAGTCCAAACTTTCCGACCCCGTAATCGCGGTAAAACGCCGTCACCACGTCAAACATCTCTTTTTCATCTGCGGAACACTCAATTGCCTCGCTCAGCGCGCGGACCTTATCGCTCACGCTCTTATTAAAAATCCGCTCCGCCTTGCCAACCGAATGGTAATCGGAAATCACGGAAAAACAGCTGATTCCAAGTTTCTCCTCAATGCGGCTGAAATCATAATGAAACAGCTGCCGGAAAACGGCAAAATCGTTCATCGCGAACCGATTGACCGATCCCTCATGCGCACCGACCTTTTCGGAAACAAGCGTAAACGGTGTTTCCGTCATCGCCAGCAAAAAGGCGAGGTAATTGTGCCACAGATTCTTATCAAAACCGTATTTTGTCGCGACGTCAAGCAGCCGGTTGATCTCATCGAGAATTTCTCCGATCAGTTCCTCTTTTTCATAACTGCCTTCCGCAAAACGCCGGCAGATATCCGAAAGTCTGAATAAAATGCTGTCCTTCGGAATCTGTCTGTAAATAATTAATTTTGAAGTAAGACGATACATCTCAGCAATCCTTTCCCCGGCGGCCGCACCGGCCAGCCGTTCTTTCATACAGAATTCATGTCAGTCTTTCATTGCTTCACGGTCCGTAATAACAGGCTTAAAAGAGCTCGTGGGAGTCCAGCATCACCGTAAACGGCCCGTCATTGACAAGGGATACCTTCATATCCGCTCCAAATTCTCCATGTGCCACATGAGGCACAGTCTCCGCACATTTTTCCAGCACATACTCATAGAGCGCTTCGGCATGTACCGGCGATCCCGCCTTAATAAAGGAAGGTCTGTTTCCCTTTCTGCAGTCCGCATAAAGCGTAAACTGGGAGACCACCAGTAATTCCCCGTCGATGGAAGCAAGACTCAGATTCGTCTTCCCCTCCGAATCGGCAAATAACCGAAGTCCGAGAAGCTTTTTTATCATTTTCTCACTGATCTCTTCTGTATCGCTCTCCTCAACACCCAGAAAAACCAGAAAACCCAGCCCGATTTCTCCCGCGATCCTGCCGTCAATCTTCACGGCCGCTTCACTGACCCGCTGAACCAGCATTTTCATAACTTTTCTCCTCCGCCTGACCACTCATCTTCGCCGTGGAGACGGGTCGCGATCCAATAGGACCCCATAGATGAACCTTTGCGGTCAGTGGCTTCATCGGACAGATAAGAGCCGAGACCGACAGCTTCCGGCTGCCAGGCAAGTGCTGTCCCGGAATCAGGATATTCTATCTCCGCATACCAGAATTCTGTCGGCTGACCCTCATCAACGTGATTCACTTCAAGCTCAAAGCCGTCGGGCAGCCGATAAGTCCTTCGAAGCTTCGGAATCAGAGGCAGACCGATCGCAGCTCTGATGTCATCATATTTCGCCTTTTCAATGGAAAATTCAATCTCGTGGCGCACCAGACCGGTTCCGGCCTTTATGCAGAGGACATATTCCGTCCCTCCTCCGACAAGTGATTCCCGTCGAATCCGCACTGTCGGTACAACCGTCAGATACCCCTGCTCCATCTCCTGCTCTCTTATAAGGGGCAGCTTCTCCGGCCAGCCGCTGACCATCCATTTTCGTTCTATCTCCATAGCGTCTGCCTTTCTTTCATTCGTCCCAGCCGTCAAGAATCCTGTAAATGACCAAAATCTGCCGGACGAACTCTCCTTCTTTCAGAACAAGATCCTCCTCGTTCGTAACCGGGGGAATCTGGGGTTCATCCTCGTGCATCTCAAGATCAATCCAGTCATGAGCTGCAAGCGTCACATTTCGAAGACAATCTTCCAGTGAATCTCCCTCTGCCTCACATGTCGGCAGATCCGGCAGGTATGCAAAATAATGTGTTTCCGATTTCTGAACAACGACCGCAGGATATGTAAATCTCATATGGACACCTCCGTATTCCAAAACCGCAGGAACAGACTGCCAGCTGTTCCTGCGGAGAGCAAAAATCTGATTTCTTACTGTTTATCAGTTCTCATCCACCCAGACCTCGTCCGCCGGCTGAATCTCATCCTCCGGAATGACAACATCATCACTTCCCCGGAAGATAATGACCGGTGTGTCATACTCAAGGGCATTATAAATCACACCCGCTGAATAGGTCGAAAGATTGACGCAGCCGTGAGAACCGTCATAGGTATAAATCGATCCGCCGAAGCTGTCGCGCCAGCTTGCGTCATGAAGACCGTATGACGGATAAAAGCACATCCAGTAATTCACATATGCCGAATAGGACAGCGAACCGTCCGAATTATAACCCTCAAGCGTTCTGCCCTGCTCAAGATTTTCTATTGCGAAAATTCCGGAAGGCGTGGAATGAGAGCCTTCAAGACCGGTCACGCAGCTGCAGTCATAATAGAGTTCATAATCTATATAATAGAATACGTGCTGATCGTAAATATCAACCTCGATATACGTCCCGCCGAACCGCGAATCCTTGTCATCAATAAAAACTGAATACTCTGCAGAAATCTCCCCGTCTCCCTCGGCAAGCAGGACACTGACAAGATTTTCCGTCATCTTCTCCTGATCAAGCTTATGTCCGTGAAGAGCCTCTGTAGAAAGCTTTACCGTTCCGAGATAAGTAGAATCAAAATCACGGAAATAACCGTAATTATCATCAGACGCCGCAAGAGAAGCAATGTACTCGGCACTCTTTTCGCGGATCTTGTCTTCATCAATGACATACAGACCGTCATCATTTACGCCGACCCAGTCAATCAGCGTCGTTCTGTCAAGGACCTGATCCTGATTATTACTGAGATGAACCGTAACCGTCTGCCCCGTAAAGGCATTGAGAGAATTCATCCGGTCGACAAGTTCTTCATCCTGTGACCGGTATTCCGGCTGAATATAAATGCCGTCTGCCGTGACGACATTGAGATCTTCCTGCCCTGATCTGATAGCTTCCTCACAGGCTTCAATCAATTTATCGATATCGATCGTATTGCCGTTGGTCTCCGGAACAATTGAAAAGGTCAGATCATCTCCGAGCTTCAGATTGGCGTCCACCGGCGCTGTCATCCGATCTGGATCTGTCTCAGGCAGGGATGTAATGATCTCCCGAAGCTTTTCCTCATCAAAGGTAATATCCGTCTCCAGACTGAAAGCGGCTGATTCACCGAGTGCACCGGCCAGCCAGACATAACGGTTCTGGCTGTCCAGTATCGTCTGCAGTTCATCTCCGCAATTATAAGCGAGATCAATATCCGCGCTTGTGATTATCTCTGTCTGATCGTTCATGAACTTCAGCGTCAGCGTATAGGTTCTGGCCTTTGTCTGCAGTTCATCCGCAACCTCTTCAACTCCCTGCTCGGCAACATCGATCCCATTGACCTCGATGCCGGGCATAAATTTTTCTTTATACTGCTCTGCATTGACCGCATAGGCAATTCCTGCCCCGATCAGCAAAATTCCTGCTGCCAGCAGAAGCTTCCTGAGCGGCTTCTTTTTCTTTTTATTCGATTTTTTATTTGACTTTTTATCTGCTTCCACTTCGTTTCCCCGACAGCTAAACTTCTGATGCACGTGTTACCGAACGCTTTACCCCTTAACCCCTTCAAACCGCGGCTGCATCAGTTTTCTGCCTGCAGATATCGAAAAGCTTCCGCTCCGCACATAACTGCAGCCATCAAATAAACGCGGCACGTTCATTATCGTAACACAAAATATATGGTAATGCCACGATCAATCACTAATTAAAACATTTTTAATATCTTAACATTTTCATCTGAAAGAAAGCTGAAAAATTCAACAAAATGAACTGTCATCGGCAATTCATTTTGTATACTGAGGCAAACAGAAAAAAGCCTTCCTCTGACCACTCCTATTGCAGGCCGAGGCGGCAGAAAATCTATTCCGTCTGCTTCTTAGTGCAGTCAGACAGATTTTTTCACACGATAGAACAGAAAAGCAGCAGGTCCCCGGCTTTTCCCGTAGATCCTGCTGCGCAGTTTTCGTCATCCTGTTTTAAAAAACGGCCATTGTCATCTTCTTCCGGATCCTCCGGGGCCTCCCGGGCCGCCATGTCCTCCGGGACCGCCGTGTCCTCCCGGGCCGCCGTCTCTCCGTACACCTCCGGACGATCTGTTCTGGTTGCTGAAGGGACCCTGCATTCCTGTGCCCGGAGCAGGTCTTCTGTGTTCCTGCGGTTGATTTACCATTCCGGGTCTTCTCTCCGGATGATTTGCGCCAAATAATCCGTTTTGTCCGAAATTATTTCTTCCGGGTTCCGGAAAATGTCCCGGCATTCTGTCCGGCGCAGGCGGAACCGGTCTTACCGGCGGTCTTGGCGTATAATGCCTCGGTGCAAAAATAGACTGTTTCGGCACCGGCTTATTCCACCTTGAACCTCTGCGCCTGCGATTACCGGCACCGAGTGTCCCAAGCACAGATGCAACAACGCCAAGCAGAGACCCGGATGAGTCAAACACGGAACTTTTGGCATCTTCCGCAATATCCACGTATTCATCCCGGAATGTAACAGAGGCATACATGCCGTATTCTGTCAGAACCTGCGCAATATACTGCGCCTGATCACGTGACAGCTGAGAGGCAACCTGCTCCGGGAGCTCGGATATAATCTCCTGGGCCTCAATAATCGTATAACCCAAAGTTTCCCGGAGCACATCCGTCGCTTTTGACGCTGTCGACGTCCCGAGGCCCGAAAGAATTACACTGTATTCACCTGAACCTGTACTGTGCGTCTCAACCTGTGACGATGCTGTCTGCGCACGCACCGGCGCAGGTGCGCCGCAATTCGGACAATAGCGATCCTCTTCCCCCATTCCCTGTCCACAGTATTCACAATAAATCATAAACTCCTCCTTGTTTCAGTACTCTGATTTATTTTCTGTTTCTATAATACCGGCAAATATCCCGCAATACACATCGACCGCACTGCGGTCTCCTCGCGATGCACACTGCCCTTCCGTGATTCACAAAGCGGTGACACAGGTCATTCCCCTCTTCAGGCGGAATGATTTTTTTGAGTTCTCTCTCAACCCTTGCCGGTTCCCTGATTTCGTCAACAAGTCCGATCAGGTTGACGAGCCTGATACAGTGGGTGTCCGTAACAATCGCAGGCTTCCCGAAGATATCCCCCATAATCAGATTTGCACTTTTCCTGCCCACACCCGGAAGCGCCAGCAGTTCCTCAAACGTACCCGGCACCCGGTCGCCGTATTTTTCATGGAGGATGCGCATTGAGGCCGAAATATCTCTCGCCTTGCTGCTGCCGAGACCACACGGACGTACTATTTCGGCAATCTCCTCCGGCCGGGCTTCCGCTAGAGCCGCCACTGTCGGAAATTTTTCGTACAGCTTCGGCGTTGTCTGATCAACTCTGGCATCTGTGCACTGGGCAGCAAGTCGAACACTTATAAGCAGCTGCCAGGCGTGCTCGTAATCAAGTGTGCAGCGAACTTCGGGATATTCTATTTTAAGACGCCTGATTACTTCGAGAGCCAGCTCCTGCTTTGTTATTTCAGGATTTGTCATTTCCCGATTAATCTGCTTTTCGCCCATTCATCTCACACTCCGTCCGTCCCTGATTTTCCGGTCTTTGACCGCACTCTCCTTTTTGTCTTGCGTTGTTTTGTCTTGTCCTGTTTTGTCTTATCTCTTTTTGCCTTGTCTCGTTTTACCGTGTCTCGTTTTTTGTCCTGTTTTATCTTGTTTTGTCTTATCTTGTTTTGTATTTTTCCGTTTTATCCGCTCAGGTACAGCCATCTCCGGTATTCGTCCTGACGCATAGACTTATGCTCTGCAGCCTCAGGAATCCATCAAAGCCAGCTTCCGAGTATCAGAGAAGCAATTCCGTAAAGAGCCATCAGATGAACCGGATAAAACCAGTAGAACAGATATTTATGCTGCTTTCCCCTCTTTCCATTATAAAGACACAACAGAGGAAAAGCAAACACGGCCTGCCACTCAAATAAGCTGATAAAAATCGCCCCGCACGTACACTGCGTAACCCGGTCACTGCGCAGAAGATACAGAAGCATGATAAGCCCAATCCCCTTAAAGCCGTAATCCAGATGCTGCCAGTAGGCAAAATACATAATTCCCGCAATTGCCAGCCCCTGAAGAAGCGCTCTGATTCCCGGGTTCAAACGCTCTATTTTCCAGATTTCCTCCCAGATACAGAGCAGCAGAAGCCCCAGTGCCAGCTCAAACATGACATTCTGATGCTTTTCGTACTGCAGTGTCCTGAACAGTCCGAGATCAAACGGAAGCTCCGAAAGCAGTCCGAAAACAAATAGTCTGAAGAGGTACTTTTTCCGGCTTCTCGTATAAATAAAGCCTTCAACAAGGAAAAAGCAGAAGATCGGAAATGCAAGCCGGCCGATCCCGCGCAGCACTTTGTAAAATTGATAGAGCTCATATATCGAGCTGCCCTTTACGATCGGCGTATTCGGTTTTATAAAACAATTATTGACCACGGCGGCAGCTGTGTGATCCACAGCCATGGTAATGATTGCGATCCATTTCAACACCGCTGCATCAAATATTTTTACATTTTCTGGAATATATACACTCATATCTGAATTTTAACACTGTTTCTTCATTTCGTGAAGCCTGACATGGCCGAATCATTCAGCAGTTTTTCGTTCACTCCGGCATATTTCGTTCTGTTTTGCCGCACTGTGAAATCTTCGTACCTGTATATGAACATTTTCAAAACCCGGCATCCCAATCCATACGTTAATAAACGGACATTCGCAATCCGCTCCCTGCTCATGAACCGTCGGCTGCTCCCCTGTTCCGGATATACCGGATATAAAAATAAAAGAGTTCAGCTGTACAACAGCATATCCAGCCAACAGGATATCCAAAACCGACAATCCGGGGCGTATTTGCAATAAAATGGGTCACTGCGTAGAGGTAGCACTGTCTCACGACTACAAAAGTACTCAGCATGATCACCATCGGGCCTGTTGAATCGCCCCGCCCCCGAAGACCTCCGGCCAGAACATGATTGACTGCATTGAAGCACAGGAAAAAGATATTCGTCCGCATAAACAGCACACCGAACGCGATGACATTTTCATCATCTGTAAAGATCGCCGTCACAGGCGACGCAAAAACCCAAAGGATGACCGCCAGAATAAGGCTCAGAGAAACCATCATCCCAAGTGCAGTCCAGGTTCCTCTGTCCGCGCGCTTCATTTTCTTAGCGCCGACGTTCTGGCTGACAAAGGTAGTCGAAGCCATCGCCATACTCTGCATCGGCAGAAAAATAAAAGCATCAAGCTTATTGTAGCAGCTCCAGCCCGCTATACAGGCGGATCCGAATATATTGATATATGCCTGGACAAAGACATTTGAAAATGCGGTTATGACCGATTGAATCGCAGCAGGAAGTCCATAGACCAGAATCTTTTTCAGTGAATTTTTATCAAGCGAAAGGTCGGTCCATTTAAGCCGGTAAATATCCCTCGTCCGCGTCATCAGAACAAGGATCAGAACAGCGGAAATAAACTGCGCAATAATCGTTGCGAACCCGACCCCTTTAATTCCCGCATCAAATACAAGAACAAATACAAGATCAAGAATAGTATTCACTACGCTTGTCACCATCAGAAAGAGAAGCGGCCTAGTGGTATCACCGACTGCCCTTAAAATACCGCTTCCCATGTTGTAAATCAGAAGTCCCGATAGTCCCGAAAAATAAATTTTCAGGTATTCAGCCGCCGGCTCCATCACATCGTCCGGAGTGGACATAAATCTCAGCATATAGGGCGTACATCTAACTCCGATGACACTGAGCAATACGCAGCAGATGAAAGTAAGCAGCATTGTTGTCTCAATCGCCCTGTGCAGTCTTGCTATGTCCTTTGCTCCATAGGCCTGGGCTATCAGAACCCCTGCTCCCGTCGCCAGCCCGTTAAAAAAGAGGACAAGCATATTGATAATCATAGTCGTTGAACCGACTGCAGCAAGAGCCTCTGTTCCGACAAAATTTCCGACAACAAGAGAATCGACCGTATTGTAAAGAAGCTGAAATGCATTTCCGAGAAGAAGCGGTGCGGCAAACAAAATCAGCTGTTTTAAAATGGGCCCGTCTGTCATATCCCGCGCGGTTGTCTTTTCTGCCATTTTAATGCCTGTTACCTTTCATAAATTTCGTCCTCGAAATTTTTTAATTTGCCTCAGCATACCGAAAGGGCTGCCAGTGGCAGATCCTTTTGTTTTATCCTGCCTTCTCGGACAAATATTTCTGCCCTGCACCTCTTTTAGTTTACCTTAAGACGAGTGGAAATACGTGCCGCAGGCACGTTTTTCCTATACATAATGACGAAGCAGCACAGCTGCAGATACAGAAACGGTAATTTTCTGTATCTGCAGCTGTATTTAAGCGATCATCATAAAACAATTATCCGAAACATTTTCAAAGCTGCTCCGTACCTGTATCCTTTAGGATCCTGCATTTGAATACTCAGCCGCAAGAGAGAATGTCCCTCTTAAAGCATTCCGGAAGCTGCGGGAGATCGAACTCATCCGCAGCGTCCAGCACAAGAAGGTCATCTGCATTCCGGACGAGGCTTATCTGCCGGATAAAGATCGATATTACTGTACGCTTCCCCATCTCGACCGAGCTGAGACCGAGCGGTATTTCGCCAGCCACATGGCTTATTCCGGCTGCGTTCAGGAAGGCGTGAAATGCTTGGCTTGACAGGAACCTAAATGTATGCCGCTCGGAAACGGGCGGCAAAATCAAAGTTAGTGATTTATTATATCACATGGTGCTTCATTTATCAAAGCGAAATAAAGAGTCACTTCAGCAAGCTGAAGCCCATAATCAGATGCTGCATTATTCTGCACTATATGACGAAAAAAAGCTCAGGCGCCAACAGTCATCTCTTTGCGGCTGTGAATGGAAAAACGTGTCACCGGCACATTTTCCCATTCGTTATGACGAATAAAAAGTGCGTCACCGATAGGCGTTCAGCATCTTATGATGAACAAAGGTGAAACACCCCCGGCTGCTCTTTATTATAGCCTAAGATAACAAAAAACTTCTGCGGCAGATCGCCCGGACTTTCACTTGCCCAGTTCACTCCACAGAAGTTTTCTTATCATTTTGATTTTCACTCATCAGCTGTATTCTCAGGACATTGCTGCTTTAACCCCTGCATTAAACACCGCTTCAGACACCAAAATGCAAATGCGGATCATTCCTCTCCGCTGAGATTTTCCGTCGCAAAAAGTTCGATGCAGTTTTCCATAAGTTCATCCGAATAGTCAGACGGAATGCCTGCTGCCAGCCAGAATGCATAGCTGCCCGTATAGTAAGAAGTAATTCCTTCCATCTCTTCTCCGTAACGGAACTCAATATGATAGGTTTCTTCCGGTGAATCATCACAGAATGCAAAATAAGTGAACGCTCCCGAATCTGCATCGTCACTTTCATAGAGATGGAAGAACATACCCTCGTATTCAGCGTATTCGACATCATCAACATAATGGTATGAGTGTCTGAATATTTCATTTCCATCCTCGTCAACACCACTGATTTCGTTGCCGTCTACCGTAAATTCCGCCACATCATCAATGAAATAGCAGTCAAATCCAAAGCCCTGTGACATATCGCCATAAGCCTCTACCGCTTCTTCTCCATAGAGATCACACATATACATCGGGAGCAGCATTTCGAGTGTACTTTCAGCTGTCTCTTCATCACAGCCCATCACAGCCATAATATCTTCAATCCATACATCGTTCCATTCATCAGAAGAAAATTCAGGAAACAGTTCGACGTAGCTGCCCTGAATCTTTTCGATATATGCACTGTTATCCATCGCTTCCGCAACAGATTCAACCGCAGAATCGGCTGCGAACACCGGAACTTGAAGCATGCCCACAGACATGCAGACAGCTGCTGTTAATGCAATCCTTTTTTTCATAATACTCTCCTTTATAATGCTTAAATGAATTGTTATCATGCAGTTCTCATTATAATTAGTTTGCTCTAATTATTCAATGATTTATTGAATCTTTATTCGCCTTATCTATATTTGAATCCATATTGGCTTGATCTCGCTGCTCGCAGAAATTACAATATGGTCATTAAAATATTAGCCATTCGACTAAATTTTGACGTTTTCATATATTTTTTTGTACATCATTTTCTGTTCGAAATGAGGTGAAATTGCCTATTAAGGATTCGGTTTTCTTTGGAAATGCATTGCGTTCAAGACGCAAAGCACTGGGCTATACACCGGCCTTTCTTTCAGGTACGGCTCCGAGCACCCACATCGTGAAACAGAGCCACATCCGCCTGCGGCAAATATGAAGCAAAAGCCGCAGGTCTTCCTGGCGGCGACAGACTGAAGGAACAAATTCTTCAAACGGCGGATACCATAAGCTTTAGAATTTCAGATTATTTCCAGCCACAGTGGTTTTCCGCTTCACATTAGGATATAATGAAAGTGAAAGTCTGATCAAAAAATACCAAAAAGGAAAGTGCAATGAATTATCTCAAAAATCTTCCGGAAATCCCAACAACCTTAAACGAACTGATCAGTATCCGTCCGGGTCGTGTTGTCAGTATGAGTCTCAGCCGAAGTGAACATTGCCAGTTGATGCTTATGGCAGTTTCCACCGGTGAAGAAGTCACCGAGGAGCAATATCCGGGTGACACACTCTACTACGTGCTCGAAGGCACTATGCCGATTGTGATCGACGGCGTGCGCTCTGAAATGAACGTCGGAGAGGTCACTGCCGTTCCCTGCGGAAAAGAGCATGCAATCGGCGGCGCCGGGGATTTTAAAATTCTTCAGATCATTCTGTCATAACGTTGTTCTCTTCAATCATCAGCCATTGTTTTTTACGTTCACTTTTTTATGTTCACGCTGCCGGATTCACCGCATCCTCTAAGGATGCGCTGCAATAATTCTATATACGATAACAGGAGGAAATCATTATATGGAACTGATCAAAAATCTTCCGCATGCGGAAGTGCTTCCCTTAAAAGAACAGGTCGAATACGAAGACGGAAAAGTCGTAAGTCTTACACTTGCGAGCAAACCGGGCGTCGGTGTCACCCTCTTTGCCTTTGATGCCGGCGAATCAATTGCCACCCACGCAGCCGGCGGCGACGCAATGGTCCTTGTGCTGGAAGGTTCGGTTGAAATCACGGTCGGCGGGGTACTTCACAAGCTGACTGAAGGAGAAAGCATTGTCATGCCCTGCGGAGTCCCGCATTCCCTGAAGGCAATCACGCGCTACAAGATGCTTCTCACAGTTGTATTTCCGGAAAAAGCCTGAGCAGCGAGAAAACGTGCCGCCGGCACGTTTTCTCATCGCCTCAGCATTCAGACGCGGGCTGCCGATGGCAGCCCATTTCGTTACAGTGCGGCACGAACCAGCTTCGGACGGAAGCCGCTGCTCTCAAGAGCCTCAAGAATTTTCTCTTTGTGTTCAGTGCCGAATGCTTCGATCGTAACCTTGAGCTCCACTGCTTCATTTCTGTTGGAGGAGTAGAACTGGTTGTGTTCAAGCTTAATGACATTTCCCTGCTCACCGGCAATCACGCTGGCCACCCTGACGAGACTGCCCGGTTTGTCCGGAAGAAGCACAGAAACCGTAAAGATCCGGTCGCGCTGAATAAGTCCGTTCTGAACCACAGAGGACATCGTGATGATATCCATATTTCCGCCGGTGAGAATACATACAACCTTTTTCTTTTTAAGATCAAGGTGCTTCAGGGCTGCAACGGAAAGAAGGCCTGAATTTTCCACAATCATCTTGTGGTTCTCGACCATATCGAGGAATGCCGTAATCAATTCGTCATCTTCGATCGTAAGCACATCGTCAAGATTCTCCTGAAGATACGGAAACAGCTTATCTCCCGGCGTGAGAACTGCCGTACCATCGGCGATTGTTGATGCGGAAGGAAGCGTAACAACCTTACCCTCTTTGAGAGATGCCGTCAGACAGGCCGCTCCCGCAGGCTCGACGCCGATCACTTTAATATGCGGATTCAGCAGCTTTGCAAGTGTCGACACACCTGTCGCAAGACCACCGCCGCCAACCGGAACAAGAACATAATCAACAGTCGGGAGCTCCTTGATGATTTCCATCATGATTGAGCCCTGGCCCGTCGCTACATCCAGGTCATTGAACGGATGAATAAAGGTAAGCCCTTCCTCCGCTGCCAGCTGCAGGGCATGCTCACAGGCCTGGTCATAGACATCGCCGAAAAGAACCACTTCCGCCCCGAGCTTTTTCGTGCGTTCAACCTTAATGAGCGGCGTCGTTGTCGGCATGACGACAACAGCCCTTGCTCCGCATTTTCCTGCTGCGTAAGCAACTCCTTGCGCGTGATTTCCCGCAGACGCGGTGATCAGTCCTTTCTTCTTCTCTTCCTCGGAGAGTGTACTGATCTTATAATACGCCCCGCGCACTTTATATGCGCCGGTCAGCTGCATATTTTCCGGCTTGAGCCAGACCTTGGCACCGGTCTGACCGCTGAAATATTCACTGTACTGAAGCGGAGTCGGCAAAGTGACCTCTTTAATTTTTTCCGATGCATCTTCAAAAGTTTCAAGTGTCAGCATGTTATTCCATCTCTCTTTTCTTTTCCCATTAAGCGCTGCCCATTCCCAATTCAGTGCTGCATCCTTAAGCCTGATGATACAGCAGCACATTTTAATTTCCATTGTGCCTACATCTTAGCACTTCCGGCCGTCTGCATCAATGTCAAATCAAAGCGCACGGATCTCCCGAAAATAAGTCACCATACCGCGTAATCAGGCGGGAGACGATGCCTTTTGTTTGCTGAAACAACGGGAAAATGTACGCCGGCACATATTCCGTACGCTTTTGGCAGCACAAAGCCCGGTCACCGCTTGGGATGACCGGGCTTATTATGATCCTGCAAATATATCACGCACTTTTATTTTCTGTGCCGCACAAATCAGTCACAGGCAAATGCAAATTCCCGAACTCTTTGATAGCTTCAGAATTTCCCTGCGTCGGAAGCTTCCTGTACAGCAACCGCAACAGCGACAGTAGCGCCGACCATCGGGTTATTGCCCATACCGATCAGACCCATCATTTCAACGTGAGCCGGAACGGAGGAAGAACCTGCAAACTGAGCGGAACTGTGCATACGGCCCATCGTATCTGTCATACCGTAGGAAGCCGGACCGGCTGCCATGTTATCCGGATGAAGTGTACGTCCTGTGCCGCCGCCTGAAGCAACTGAGAAATACTTCTTTCCGGCTTCAATGCGTTCCTTCTTATAGGTACCTGCTACAGGATGCTGGAAACGTGTCGGGTTTGTGGAGTTGCCGGTGATGGAAACATCGACATTTTCCTTCCACATGATAGCAACGCCTTCAGTAACATCGTTAGCGCCGTAGCAGTTAACCTTAGCGCGCGGACCATTTGAATAAGCGGTGCGGCTGACTTCGATGACTTCACCACTCTTATAATCCATCTGGGTTTCAACAAATGTGAAGCCGTTGATGCGGGAAATAATCTTCGCAGCGTCCTTGCCGAGGCCGTTCAGAATGACGCGGAGCGGTTTCTGGCGGACATTGTTCGCCTTCATGGCGATACCGATCGCACCTTCAGCAGCAGCGAAAGATTCATGACCTGCAAGAAATGCGAAGCACTCTGTGTCCTCTTCCAGAAGCATCTTGCCGAGGTTGCCGTGTCCGAGACCAACCTTTCTGTGGTCAGCAACAGAACCCGGGATGCAGAATGCCTGAAGACCTTCACCGATAGCTGCAGCTGCTTCGGAAGCCTTGCGGGCGCCCTTCTTGATTGCGATCGCTGCACCTACTGTGTAAGCATATTTAGCATTTTCGAAGCAGATCGGCTGAATACCTTCGACCATGTGATAAACATCAAGGCCTGCATCTTCAGTAATCTTGACAGCTTCCTCAAGAGAAGAGATGCCATAGCTGTTTAATACTGCGTTGATCTGCGGAATTCTTCTTTCATAAGATTCAAATGTAATAGCCATGTGATATTCCCTCCTCCCTTAGTTCTTTCTCGGATCGATCCACTTAACGGCATCAGCTACGCGGCCGTATGCGCCGGATGCCTTCTCAAGTGCTTCATCCGCACTGAGTCCGCTCTTAATGAAATCCATCATCTTGCCGAAGTTGACATACTTATACGCAATGATCTCGCCGTTGTCATCGAGACCGATTTCTTTGCAGTAGCCTTCTGTCATCTCAAGATAGCGCGGACCCTTTTTAAGTGTGCCGTACATTGTACCAACCATGGAGCGGAGGCCCTTGCCGAGGTCTTCAAGACCGGCACCGATTGCGAGACCGTCATCGGAGAATGCGCTCTGAGTACGGCCGTAAGCGATCTGAAGGAACAGTTCTCTCATAGCAGTATTAATTGCATCGCAGACAAGGTCTGTATTCAGCGCCTCAAGAACTGTAAGTCCCGGAAGGATTTCAGCTGCCATAGCCGCTGAATGTGTCATGCCCGAACATCCAATCGTCTCAACAAGTGCTTCCTGAATGATGCCATCCTTGACATTGAGGGAAAGCTTGCAGGCGCCCTGCTGCGGAGCGCACCAGCCGATTCCGTGTGTATAGCCCTTGATATCCTCTACCTTTTTGGACTGGATCCACTGACCTTCTTCGGGAATCGGAGCAGCACCATGATGTACGCCCTGTGTAACCGGGCACATGGATTCAACTTCTTTTGTATAAATCATTGCAAAACTCCTTTCTGGATGTTTTTCCGTTCTGCTTGAGTATATCATAAAGAATCCGACTGGTAAATCACGACATTATTTTTTCTTGAGCGCCTGCTTTATTTTTGGACAGGCGCAGCGGCAGTTTTTTGTTCCCGTTTTCTTTCTATCGGAAGATTTCGTAAATGGCCGACAGCTTTTTCTTTTACCTTTTAGCAATCAGCTCGCCGTTGTTCTTCATAATCGAATCCGAAGGAATAATCCCGCGGACACAGCTTGTCGGATAGATCATCGAGCGCTGTCCGACAATTGTACCCGGGTTGAGCACAGCGTTGCAGCCGACCTCGACCCAGTCACCGAGAATCGCTCCGATCTTCCTTCTGCCCGTCTCATAGGCAGTGCTGCCTCCTTTAATGATAATGTTCGTCCTGTCCGCCTTAATATTGGAGGTAATGGCTCCCGCACCCATGTGGGCATGAAAGCCGAGAATCGAGTCCCCGACATAATTAAAATGCGGCACTTCACAGTGATTGAAAATAATGACATTTTTAAGCTCTGCGGAGTTGCCGATCACGCAGTTGTCTCCCACTAATGCATCACCGCGGATAAAGGCGGCCTGACGGATCTGGGTATTCTCACCGATAATGGCTGCGCCGCCGATGTAAGCTGTAGCGAACACTTTCGCGGATTTTGCAATCCAGACATCTTCACTGATCCGGTCATAGCGTTCTTCCGGCAGCAAGCTTCCAAGCTTTATAATAAGTTCATGAATACCTCCGAGTGCTTCCCACGGATATTCAATGCCCGCAAGGTACTCCCCTGCCAGAGACTCCGAAAGTGTAAAAAGTTCGCTGTTTTTGACCTGTTCCGTCTGCTTCATACTTCTCTTCCCCCCTTCATTGCAGATCTGCCTTCATGTAATGATGACAGAAATCATTGCCGTGCAAAAGCGGCGTCAGAAATAATGCCTGTCAGTTTTCGTTCTTCTTTGAACGGCTTCCTGCCCGCTTTCCTCCGGTTCCCGAAGCTTTGAAACCCGTACGCTTTCCGGCAGCAGCTTTTTGACCTGCCTGCACACGTTTTGCACTGCCTTTTTTCGAGGAATAAAATTTTGCCGCCTCATCATAGAGCGGCCTCATCTTCCACTCTTCGCCAATCCCCTTTACGGCATTGGTGCGCCTTGCGACAAATCCCTCAAGCTTATCAAGATATTCTTTCGCCGTAATGCTGCCGTCTGCTACCTGCGTAAGCCCCTTCTCCCAGCTTGCCGTCAGCTCAGCACTTAAAAGCGGCCGGATTGATTGATCCACTACATCATAAACCATCTCACCAAGCAGTTCCGGTGTAATGATCTGCGTCTTACTGTTTAGCGCCAGATAACCGATTTTGACCAGTTTGGCGAGGATATCAGCCCGGGTGGCCGAAGTTCCGATCCCCGATCCCCGAATCTGCTCTCTTAATCCTTCATCTTCGATCAGCTGGCCGGCATTTTCCATCGCCAGTATCATTGAACCGGAAGTATACCTTTTCGGCGGGGCGGTCTCCCCCTCTTTTATGGAAAAACGGTCTGCCATAAGCGGAGCATCCTTTTTCAGTGTCTTGAGCGTATGAAGCTGGGCATCGTCCAGAATCACGTTTCCTTCGGCTTCCAGCTCAGGGCCCCCGCCGGCGGCTTTCTCCTTACCGGACAGGCCGATTCCGCCGTCCCCGGCAGCGGCCGCATTTTTCCCGTGGCCGAGAACTTTCAGATATCCCTCATCCTTCAGCTCACGTGTATTTGCAAAAAAAGATTCTCCTCCGCATTTTATGACCGCCGCCATCTTCTCATAGACGGCCGGAGGATAAAAAATCGACAGGAAACGTCTGCATATTGTCTCATAGACTTTTCGTGACAGTTCCGACAGCGAAGGAATGGATTTAAGGCCGGAGCCTGTTGGAATGATCGCATAGTGATCAGTGATGGCCTTATCATTTGTATAACGGGTTTTTCCGATTTTTTTCCAGGCATCTCCGCTAAGAATCTCCGCTGCGTACCTTCCTACCGATTCCACCTGCACAAGGCCGCGAAGATTCGTATCAATCTCTTTCGCTACCGCTGTAGACAAAACCCTCGCGTCGGTTCTCGGATACGTCGTAAGCTTCTTTTCATACAACTCCTGAGCAATCTTCAGCGTCTGATCCGGAGAAATGTGAAACAGCCGCGAGCACTCGTTCTGAAGCTCGGCAAGATTATAAATAAGCGGAGCATTTTTCTTCTCCGTCTTACGGGTGACACTTTCCGTGACCGCCGGAATCCGGCTGTCTTTGAGCGCCGCAAGACTTTCGGCATGATCGGCCTTTGTTTCTTCTGACTCCTCTGCACCCCGTGCTTTTCTGAGAATGCTCCACACCAGTTTTTCGGCGTCTTTTCTTTCGCGAAAGCCGTTTTCCTTATAAAGCCCGGAAGATCCCTCGGCTGCACTTCCGGGTACCACACGCCACTCGGCCTCAATCCCGCTGAATGTTCCGACGATCCGGTAGAAAGGCTGCTTTACGAAAACGCGGATTTCCCGTTCCCTGCGCACCACCATTCCGAGCACACATGTCATAACACGGCCGACTGCAACAGCAGACCAGCCGGCATTCCGATAATCGGCAATGCCGCTGCCGTACTTCAGGGTGAGAACGCGGGAAAAATTGATTCCCATCAGGTAATCTTCCTGCGCCCTTAAGTATGCGGAATCAGACAGATGATCATATTCACTGATATCTTTCGCCTCGCGAATGCCCCTTTGAATCTCTGCCTCCGTAAAGGAATCGATCCAGACACGCCGCCGGTCCTTCGTCTTTACAACCGGATCCGACATCATCTCGACAAGGCGATAGATATATTCGCCCTCCCGCCCGGAGTCGGTGCAGACATAGATTCTTTCGACATCAGACCTTGCAAGCAGTGAACTCACAATCCGGAACTGCTTCGCTGAAGACGGAATAATTTCATATCGAAACTGCTCCGGCAGAAACGGCAGTGTCTCAAGCGACCACTTTTTCAGCTTTGCGTCATATACCTCCGGATAGCTCATGGAGACAAGATGACCGAAACACCATGTCACAATATACCCGTCATTTTCAAGATAGCCGTCATGTTTTCCGCCTGTAAGCCCAAGGGTTCTGGCGAATTCCTGCGCTACACTCGGTTTTTCCGCAATAAAAAGCTGTTTTCCCAAGCCTTCCCCCGTAAACAAAAGGATCTGCTGCCGACGGTTCCTTTTGTATGGTTAACCAAACAAAATGGCCTTCAATCACAGCTCCCTTTGTTTGCTTAAGATACACGGGAAAACGTGCCGTCGTCACGTTTTCTGTACGTTATGACGAAACCGAACAGGAGGGAAGCCCTCCTGCCCGCTGATTTACATGTCTCCCTTTATGATGCCTTATTTCTTCTTAATATAGCCGAGAGCCTTCAGCATCTCCGCACATTCAACTGCACCGCCCGCAGCGCCTCTTAACGTGTTGTGCGAAAGGCCGACAAACTTATAATCGAAAATACTGTCTTCGCGAAGACGACCGATCGTCACGCCCATACCACCTTCACAATTGACGTCAAGAGCAACCTGCGGACGATTGTCCTCTTCAAGATAGGTAATGAAATGTTCCGGAGCGTGCGGGAGCTTAAACTCCTGCGGCTTGCCGGAAAATGCGCGCAGCTTCGCAATCAGTTCTTCTTTGCTTGGCTTCTCCCGGAAATTAACAAATACTGTTGCCGTATGGCCATTCAGAACCGGAACGCGGATGCACTGGGAAGTAATCCGGAGATCCCCTTCATATTTAACGATTTTCCCGTCTTCAATATGGCCGAATACTCTGAGCGGTTCCTGCTCCGACTTCTCTTCTTCTCCGCCAATGTACGGAATGATGTTGCCGATCATCTCCGGCCAATCCGCAAAAGTCTTGCCGGCGCCTGAAATTGCCTGATAGGTGCTGACAACCACTTCCTTCGGTCCGGATTCTTTCCAGGCTGCAAGCGCCGGAGTGTAAGACTGAATGGAGCAGTTCGGCTTGACCGCGATAAAGCCACAGGTTGTGCCGAGTCTTTTCATCTGAGACGGAATGACCTCGAAGTGTTCCGGATTGATTTCCGGAATTACCATCGGAACATCCGGAGTCCAGCGATGAGCACTGTTGTTGGAAACAACCGGCGTCTCTGTCTTCGCGTACTGCTCCTCAATCACCTTGATCTCATCCTTGGACATATTGACTGCAGAAAAGAGAAAATCCACATCTCGTGCAACATTTTCAATATCACTGACGTCCTTGACGATGATATTTTTAACAGAATCCGGCATCGGAGCATCCATCTTCCAGCGGCTGCCAACCGCATCTTCATAGCGTTTTCCCGCACTTGATGCGGATGCAGCGAGCGTCTTAATCTCAAACCACGGATGGTCCGCAAGCAGGGTAATAAATCTCTGGCCTACCATGCCAGTTGCGCCGAGAATACCTACATTCAATTTTTCACTCATAATCCTGTCCCCTCTTTATTTCTCTCTATCAAAACGACTGCCTCTATCTGTTTGACCTGAAAGAAGCACACCGCTTTTATATAACAAAACAACTGCAGCCGATACCGGACATCTTATCTTCCGAGATAAGCCCGGCATTCCGCAATTTCTTCATCCACGGCTCCCGGAGCGCCTTTGGTCATCCGGCGCTCCACACAGGTGCGAAGCGAAATGGCCTCATAAATATCTTCGTCGAACGCCCCGCACTCCGCGCGGTAATCCTCAAGCGGCAGCTCATCGAGGCTGATTCCCTTCTCAATGCAGGTCAGCACAAGCCGTCCGATCACACCGTGTGCATCACGGAACGGCACACCCTTGCGGACCAGGTAATCAGCCGCGTCTGTCGCATTGGAAAAGCCCTGCTGCGCGCTTTTCTCCATCCGTTCCTTATTAAAGGAGGAGGCGGCGATCATGCCGGTCATAAGTGTGATGCACCCCTTCGTTGTATCAAGTGCATCAAACGTCATCTCCTTATCTTCCTGCATATCCTTATCGTAGGCGAGCGGAATTCCCTTCATGGTAACCAGAAGTGAATTCATTGCGCCGTAAACTCTGCCGGTCTTGCCGCGGATCAGCTCTGCAATATCCGGATTCTTTTTCTGCGGCATAATGCTGCTTCCTGTCGCATAGGTATCATCCAGCTCAATAAACCGGTACTCATTGGAATTCCAGATAATGATCTCTTCCGAAAGTCTCGAAAGATGCATCATCGTGATGGCGCAGGCACTCAGAACCTCCAGAACGTAATCCCGGTCAGACACACCGTCCATCGAATTGCTGCAGGCGCGGTCAAATTCCAGCAGTTCCGCCGTAAATTCTCTGTCAAGCGGATAAGTAGTCCCCGCAAGCGCCCCGCTTCCGAGCGGACACACATTCATCCGTTCCCTGATGGATGCAAGCCTATCACGGTCGCGGCGGAACATCTCAAAATAAGCCCCGAAGTGATGAGCCAGCGTGACCGGCTGGGCCTTCTGCAAGTGAGTAAAGCCGGGCATATAAGTTCCCCGGTTCTCCTCCATGACCTTTAGAACCGTCTTCAGCAGTTCTTCGAGAAGCTCTGACATCTCATCGATCTCATCGCGGATATAAAGCCTCATATCAAGGGCAACCTGATCATTTCTTGAGCGACCGGTATGAAGCTTCTTGCCGGCATCCCCGATCTTCTCGATCAGGTTGGCCTCCACAAAGCTGTGAATATCCTCAGCGCTTCCTTCAAGCTTGAGTTCTCCGGCATCCACCGCATGAAGTATGCTTTCAAGCCCTTCGATAATCTTTTCGCCCTCTTCCTGTGAGAGAATCTCCTGCTTCATCAGCATGGCAGCATGTGCAAGACTGCCTCGGATATCCTGCTCAAAAAGTCTCCTGTCAAACGGAAGAGACTGGTTAAATGCATATACTAAATCGTCGGTTTCTTTGGTGAAACGACCTCCCCACAGCTGAGCCATGCGGGTTTCTCCTTTCGCTGCTTCCTTTGTAAAAACGGACATTCACAATCCGCTTCGTTCCCTGCTCATCATGAAACGCCGAACTCTTCAGCGGTTCAAAAAGCTTTCGTCTGATTATAGTGCAAAGTACCATCTTCCGCAACTCAAAAGAATTCCGAAATTATCATGAAATCTTATGCTTTATGCCTCTCCACCCCCGTTTTTCCTCGAAAAAATACAGCCGCAGTAATTTTGACGGTAAAGCTCATATTCCTTTGAAAGTTCAATTGACCTTTGATAACCGCCTCTCTTCTTAAAATCGGAAGGCAGCCATCTCACAGCATATTCCTCCGCCAGCTTAAGACCGATTTCATTCAGCTTCTGCGCATTTTTTAGCGGGCTGATCGTAAGCGTTGTCGTGAAATAGTCGTATTTGCTGTGTACACCGTCATCATCTGTCCAGCCTTCGGCTGCCCGGAGCGCACTTTCACGAAGGCGAAGTTCATAACATCTGAAACAGCGTTCGCCCCCTTCCCGACACAGCTCCAGCCCTTTTACGCTCTCAAAAAAGCGCTCCGGCTCATACGTTCCTTCGATGAAGGCCACCGGATAACGGTGCGGCTGATCATGAATCAGCCTTTCCAGTTCCCGGCTGCGTTTTTCATACTCTCTCTCATCTGTAATGTTCGGATTATAATAAAAATCCGTAATTTTAAAATACTGCGACAGGTACTCCAGCACGTAGGAACTGCAGGGTGCGCAGCAGCTATGAAGAAAGAGGCTCGGAACATTTCCGGCCTCTTCATCGCTTTTTAAAATCTTTTCAAGTTCTGTCTGGTAATTGATCTTCTGCATCATATACCTTCCCGCTTTTTCAATGTTGACAAGATCAGGCTTTCTCCGAAGTGCTCTCCGGCGTAAAGCCGGAGAATAAGTTTATCTGATATGAAGCTTCTTCATTACAATAAGCAGCTTTCTGCCCATCGGAAGACTCCTCACCTCATCATCCGTAAGCCCCGCTGCACGGTTATAGACAACCATATAGATCAAAATGCCGAGAAGCACCGCTATGAGGCAGAGAACGGCACTGGTGAGGTACCTGTCAAATATCCCGGGCAGAAGAAGGCGCGGAACCCAATAGATCATCCCGATGCCGACCCCCATCACCGCAGACGATATGAGCGGAGCCTTCAGCTGGCGCAGCTTTATCCGATAGCGGACATATTTATGGATCGCGATCGAATTGAGCAGCATCACTGTGAGTGAATAGACGACTGCAGCAATAACAATGCCGTACACATCAATATTCAGGAAGCCTACCGTGAGATATGTCACTGCCGCATTCACAGCAAGCGCAATCGCTGCATTTCTTACGGGAACAGAAGGATGTCCGAGTCCCTGAAGCACACCGTTCATCACCGTTGAGAGGCTGTAAAAAAAGACTGAAACCGCGCCCATTGAAAGCAGAATCGAAGCCCCCTGCACATTTCCGCTCGGGTACAGAATTCTGATAACCGGATAAGAGAGAACCCCGATGCCGACCGCAGACGGAATCGAGATAAATAGCGTCATCTTGACACATTCATCAATCTTCGAGACCGCACCTTTTACTGATTTCTCAGCCATAGATGTCGCGACTGCCGGAATCAGGGCCGTTGAAGTCGCCGACGCAAGCGCGATCGGAATATTGATAATCGGCTTGACGCGATAGCCGAACAGACCGTAAAGACTGGCGATCGCATCCGCAGCCATCCCCCGCGCCGTCATCAGCCTCGTGAAGATCACCTGGTCAATGACAGACGTCATATTATAGACACAGGTCGCAAGAATAATCGGCGTGCACATCATAAAAATGACGCCGAATACTTCTTTATAAGTCTCCGTGTGCTGCGTCCGGGCTTTTTTCAGCCGCTTATGGATGAAACGGTAATTCATCGCATAAGCAAGCAGCATCACCAGAAAACCGGTCAGAACGCCGGCCCCCGTTCCGATGCAGCCGCCTGCTGCTCCCAATTTTCCGGAAAGCTTAACATCACCGAGAATCGGCTTTGCGAGCATGTA
>R11__coassemble_489_pt1 | contig 26095 bp, 17 predicted proteins | sample R11__metabat2_low_PE_006 | metagenome-assembled genome bin R11 | reverse complement strand
AGTATAGACTATAGTCTATCAAAAAATACTGTAAAAGCAAGTAATTTTAGAAGAATAGATGATTAATACCATTAAAAATTACAGAATTCAGTCTATATTTTGCCGAACGTAAACGTGTGATAAAATTCGGAATTGTAGTTTGTTCGTGAGATGCGAATGGGATTTTTCAAGAGAAGGAGCTTTACAATGAACAGTTCAACAGTATGGATCATCATTGCGTTTGTGGTTTATATCGTGCTGATGGTCGCAATCGGAGCGATGTACTCCAAAAAGACGCAGGACAGCGCGGATTATTTCCTCGGCGGAAGAGGGCTCGGTGCCTGGGTCGGCGCGATGAGCGCACAGGCCTCTGATATGAGCGGCTGGATGCTCATGGGACTTCCGGGCTCCATTTATCTGCTCGGCACAGGAGAAATCTGGGTTTCCCTGGGACTTCTGATCGGTACAACTTTAAACTGGCTGCTGATCTCCGGACGACTCAGAAGATATACGATCCGGGCCAACAACTCGGTCACGCTGCCGGAATATTTTACCAACCGTTTCCACGATGACAGCAGGATTCTGCTTCTGGTCTCTTCTGTCGTCATTGTTATTTTCTTCCTTGTCTATACGGCGTCAGCCCTTTCTTCGGGAGCAAAGCTCTTCAATATCGTCTTCGGTCTCGATTATAAGACGGCTCTCCTGCTCGGCACGATCGTCATTCTTCTTTACACCTTCCTCGGCGGCTTCATGGCGGTCTGCACGACCGATCTCATTCAGGGTCTCCTGATGCTGGTCATGGTTATGGCGGTTCCGATCATCCTGCTCTGCGTCATGGACCCGGCATCAATCGGAACGACACTGGAGGCTTCCGGTGTCGAGGGGGGCGTTGCGAATTATCTGAATCCGTTTACGTCGGGAACCGGAAGGGTCAGTGTTGTGACGATTATTTCCGGTCTTGCATGGGGGCTTGGCTACTGCGGTATGCCGCACATTCTGGTCCGCTTCATGGCAATCAAGGATGAAAAAACCCTGAATAAATCCAAGGGCATCGCTATCGTCTGGGTTATCCTGTCGCTTGTCCTTGTTTCCATCCTTGCGATTCTCGGAAGAGCTTATCTCTATAACAGAGTCGGCGTTCTGGAAGATTCTGAGCACGTTGTTGTCATTATTATCAAGGAACTCTTTACCAATCAGTTTGCGCTTCCTGTGGTAGCCGGTATCTTCCTCTGCGCGATTCTTGCGGCGATTATGTCGACGGCGGATTCTCAGCTGCTTGTTACAGCTTCCGCAGTATCCAAGGATATCTACGCCGATGTGATCTGCAGAAATAAAAAGGCTGACGAGGGAAAGACGCTGATTATCAGCCGTGTGGTAGTTGTGGCCGTGGCGGCGATTGCTTTTGTCATCGCCCTCAATCCGAACAGTTCCATTATGACACTCGTTTCCGATGCCTGGGCGGGCTTCGGCGCGGCTTTCGGTCCCGTTGTTGTTCTTTCGCTTTTCTGGAAACGTACCAATAAAACAGGTGCTCTCGCGGGCATGATCTGCGGAGCCGCAACAGTTATTATCTGGGACTACATTCCGCTTATGGGTGGTCAGACGATCGGGAATGTGACCGGGCTTTACTCACTGGCGGTCGGTTTTGTTGTCGGTCTCGCCGCAGTTGTTGTCGGCAGCCTTTGCACAAAGGCTCCTTCAGCGGAAATCATCAGGGAATTTGAGGATGTTGAGAAGGGCGTAAATTGCTGAACGAAGCGATGATCCTATTATAAGCGACCATAAAAGGGCTGTGCGTAATGGCATGGCTCTTTTTTGATGCTTTTTATTTCAGGCGGACCCTGAGCGGGAACGCAGATTCCCGGCTTCGAACAAGTGATTTATGTTGCTGAAAAAGGGACCTGCCGGCGGCAGATCCCTTTTTCAGCAGGTGCGCAAAAACCGACTGCTGCTGTTTACAGAAAGAAAATGCAGAGAATCAGTTGTTTTTGGAGTTTGAAGCAGCTTTCATGATGAGCTGCAGAATCTTCAGATAAATGAAAATGATGGAATACGCCAGTCCCCAGGCGCCGACCCATTCGTATTTCTTATCCATACCGGCATTGACGCATTCTTCAATGGAGCTGAAATCGGAAATCAGGAACAGAATCGCAATCACAAGATAAATGACAGAGAATACAAGGCTGACGACCGGTGAGCCCATGAACGTCATCACACTCACCATGATCGATCTTGTAAACGGGATCAGAGAGAGGATAAATGCGGCAATTCCGCCGATAATCATGGAGAGCACTAGGCCGAACAGAATTGTTCTGAACCTTGAGCCGACCTGGATGATGCGGGTCATGTAGAGCAGCAGCATGGCAACAACGACGCCGATTGTGAGGACAAAGGCGGCCAGAGCGATCCACTTATACTGAGCTGTCAGCGAAGAGGTGATGAAGCCGATCATGTAGCCCTCGGAGATCGCGTAGAGAGATCCGGCTACCGGAATGGCCGGGCGGATCAGAAAAGCGAGCATCGGCGCAAAGAGGGAAATGATGGCCGTCACAGCAAAGATGATGACCTCGACGAGACAGGTGTTGATCGCGGTGACATTGTTGTTTGATGTGAAGGAAAGCGTATTAGCGCCTGCCGCTTTCATCAGGATTCCGTGAAGGATGAAAAAGACAACATAGCCGACGATCGCCATTGCGAGAAGAAGGCCTGTCTTCATTGCGATGCCGACGTAGGTGGCGGTGGTGGAGGTGCGTTCTGCGACAATGCCGTCCTGGGCCATTTTGTGAAGCTTGGCGATGACGGGATTTGAGAACATAGGAGCTGCGTGTTTCGTTTTTTCCATATCGTTATCTCCTTTAATTTGCAGTAAAGCGTTCTGTAGCTAATTACATTTATACGGCAAACGAAAAACGATTTCAATGAACTTTTCGTATAAGAATGGTGTGTATTTTTTGTGCGATAAGGCCGTTAAGAGACCATCTCACAGAGGACAAACTGGTAATCCTCCATATGGAGAACACCGTCATCGGTGGAAAAACTGTCCGTATTGTTGAGGAGAACCGCCTTCACCTTGCCGGGAAGCCGCACATCCGCCGGCTTATTCTGGAAATTGGCCAGGACAAGCAGTTCTTTTTCGCCGCGGCGGAAATAAGCCATCAGGTTTTTCTGCTCCGGCAGGTAGGGAACAGTCTCGCCGTATATGAGCGTCTCCAAATAGTCGGGATGCTTGCGGAGCTGAATCAGGCTGCGGTACCACTCATAGACGGAGTCCCTGTTTCCGCGCTGGGCATCAAGGTTGATCTTCGTGTAGTTTGGATTGACGCGAAGCCACGGGGTTCCGGCCGTGAAGCCTGCATTTTTCCCGGCGCTCCACTGAACCGGCGTGCGGGCGTTATCTCTCGAGAAATGTCCGATGCGTCGCAGCGCCTCCTCCGGAGTCAGACCGTCTTCAATGGCGACGCGATAGCCGTCGATTGTGCTGCAGTCATCAACCTCCGAGATATCGTGAAACTCGATATTTTCCATGCCGATCTCCTGGCCCTGGAAGATAAAAGGCAGACCTTTCAGCATGAAATTTACGGCACCGAGCATTTTTTTGCTGCGGTCTGTGCAGTCGCCTGCGGGAATGTAGTGGGAGACGCCGCGCGGCTCGTCATGATTTTCAATAATGTTGGCAAGCAGGCCGATGCCCTCGGCTTTTTTCTGACTGGCAAAGCAGGCTGCCTTGTACTGTTCCGCCGTGACCGGCTTTGAGCGATGGAGCCCGGCGGGATCCGCATTGAGCATATGCTCTGCGAAGTCAAACATTGTTGAAAAATATCCATTATCGCCGATGATCTCCGGCAGCTGGTCCGGCTTTTCGTTGAAGACCTCGCCGACGGCAAAAGCATTGTGGGGTCTGAAGGTGCGGTCAGCCATTTCATTTAAGAAAATGTCGATGCCCTGCGCTTCCTCGAGCATGTGGTCGAGACTTGAAAGTCCGTCTGCCCGGTCAACGGGATAATTTTTGAACGGAAATGCCTTCTTGATGTTGATGATCGCATCGATGCGGAAGCCGGCAACGCCCTTGTCGAGCCACCAATTCATCATCCTGTAGATTTCCTCGCGGAGCAGGGGATTTTCCCAGTTGAGGTCAGGCTGTTTTTTGTGGAAGACATGAAGGTAGAGGTAGTCATCGTGTCCCGGGAGCGGTTCCCAGCACGAACCGCCGAAGTAGCTCCTCCAGTTGGTGGGGAGCGGTTCACCGACGTGCCATTTTCTCAGATAGAAGAACTTTCCGTAAGGGCCCTCCGGATCCTCGCAGGCTTTTTTGAACCACTCGTGCTCATCGGAGCAGTGGTTGACAACGAGGTCGAGCACGATGGAAAGTCCCCGTTTTTTGGCCTCGGAAAGCAGTTCATCAAAGTCGCTCATGGTGCCGAAGACAGGGTCAATGCCATAATAATCGGAGATATCATAGCCTTCGTCAGCGAGCGGTGAGCAGTAAAAGGGAGAGATCCAGACAATATCAACGCCCAGCTCTTTCAGATGGTCGAGCTTTCCGATGATGCCCCGGAGATCGCCGATTCCGTCTCCGTTGCTGTCGCAGAAGCTCTTGGGGTAGATTTGATAGGCAACTTTGCTGTGCCACCATTTTCGATTCATACGATATCCTTTCATGTTTTGGAAAAAGCGTCATGGGACCTTGTGCGGCGAATGCCGGAGAAGGCATACAGAACCATTATGCGCAGCGAATGTGTGGAATCAATTGCAGAACCGCTGTTCAGGGAAAATGGCGGAGGACAGCGGTGTGAATGTCTGTATAGTATAAACGCTGCGCGTCATTTTGTCCTGTTTTTTTAAAAAAATATTGACGCAGGTATTTTAAGAGGCGGCAGGTGATTGAAATATACTTTGATGCGGGGCTGTGGTAAAATAAACACCGGAGCGCGGTCAGCCGGTGACGGGAATAGTATCGGAAATGCGCATCGTATCATGCAGCAGAGAAGAGCAGCGCATGGCAGTGAACAAGCGTAACAGAGCGCTGCATGGCAGTGAACAGACGGAACAGAGCGCTGCATGGCAGTGAAAAGGCGGAACAGAGCAGTGCCGGGCAGTGAATGACGGGACATATAATGTGTGGAAACATAATGGATAAAGAAATGCTGAACAGAAAGAAAAATGAATGGCGGCCGCTGCTGCGGGGCTGTCTCTGCCTTGGCTTGCTGCTTGCGGCTGTGATTTCGGCAAAGGCGGTATCCGCGGATATGGAAGAAATCCGCATCGGCTTCGCGGGCGATATCAATTTTGATGAAAACTGGGCGACAACGCAGTATATGGACACGCTGGAGGATGGAATTTCAGGAGTATTTTCCGATCAGCTGCCGGAACTTATGAACGGCTTTGATTTCTTTATGCTGAACAATGAATTTACGTACAGTACCCGTGGGGAGGAGGTCCCGAAGAGTTACCATTTCCGGGCGGATCCGTCGCGGGTTGAGAATCTGAAGATCCTTGGAACCGATCTTGTGCTGCTCGCCAATAATCACGTGTATGATTACGGCGAGGATGCCATGCTTGATACGTTTGAGACACTGGAGCAGGCGGGAATTCCTTACGTCGGAGCCGGCAGGAATCTTGAAGAGGCCGAAAAACCGTATATTTATGAAGTGAATGGCAGAAAGATAGCCTTCGTGGCCGCGACACAGGCGGAGATGTATAATGCTTCGGGCGTGATCGAGACGCAGGGGGCTTCGGAGGATAGGATGGGGGTCTTTGAGTGCTATGATCCGGAGGCCTTTCTGGAGGTGATTGCCGCCGCAGCCGAAGAGGCGGATTATGTCATCGCAAGTATTCACTGGGGCATGGAATACGAACCGATGTATTATGATTCTCAGGAGGAGCTGGCAAAAAGAATGATTCAAGCAGGTGCCGATGCAATCATCGGCACGCACACGCACTGCCTTCAGGGCGTCGAATTTATTGACGGGAAGCCCGTCTTTTACAGTCTCGGCAACTTCTGGTTCAATGAGAAAACGCTGGATACGGGGATTGCGGAGCTGACACTGAAGGTTCCCGATGCCTCCGACGAACCGATAGAACTTCTGCAGACAAAATTTTATCCGTGCGTGCAGTCGGAACTACGGACGGTCATGCCGGAGAGCGAAGAGGAGCGGAGGAAGATCTTTGATGATCTTGAGGAATGGTCAAAGGGAAAAGTGGTGATCTCCGATGACGGAGTCATCGCGGAGACGGAAGCGGTGAAGCGGGATATGAACGCGGAGCTGTCAGAGACGGAAGAGGCGAAGCGGGATATGAATGCGGATCCATCAGAGACGGGTGCGGCGGAAGCTTTTGCAAGTGCGCTGCCGGAGTCGAGCAGCGAATTTTCTGCGGAGCTCGCGGAGCAGGCGCTGACATTTTCTGCGGCTTATTCCGCGGAGTCCACGGAGCAGCTCTTCAGAACGGCGGGCTTCACGGATCTTATGCAGAAGGGCTACAGTAAAAGTGCGGATGATCCGTCCCATACCTGTGCATTTACAGCCGGCAGGAAGGAGATTGCGTATAAAGGGGAGCAGCGCACGCTGGTGCTGCTTCAGATCAGAGGAACCAGCGGCGCGGAGTGGTATTCAAATTTTGATACTGTGCCGTCCGGAAGTGAGGACGCCGTCTTCGCGGAGAGCTTTCTTATAGCGGCTGAGGCTGTGTTTGAAGAAGTTCAGGATTATCTGGCGGAGATTGATTCGCCGCTGATTTTCATCTGCGGCCACAGCCGCGGAGCGGCCTGCGCCAATCTGCTCGGGATGCTGATGGATGCACAGTTTCCGGAGAAGGATGTCTTCTGCTATACATCGGCCACGCCGGCGACGGTGAGAGGGGCAGCGGCGGAGCTTTTGTGCGGAAATATTTTCAACCTGATTAATCCGGAGGATCTGGTGCCGAAGCTGCCGCTTGCAGCCTGGGGCTTTAAGCGGCTCGGAACCGATATAGTCCTGGAAAATGATCAGACTTCTCACCTTGCGGCCAGAGCGGAAGAGGTCTTTGAGGAAATGGCTCCCGATCTGACAGCCTACTATGGAACACGGCACAGCATCACTTCCGCAGGAACCTCAGATGAAGGGCTGACCGGTTACGAGGTGATGCAGCTGCTTGCCGGTGCGCTTGCGGAGATGACAGAGACGTCGTCTGGCTCTGAGATATCCGGAATTCTGTCGATGATTTCTAAAGAGAGTGATCTTTATCCGATGGCTCTTCTTCTGGAAGAACTCATGGAAAATGAGGGAGAGAAAGCCGGTGAACTGCTCACACAGCATCTCCCCGAAGAGTATGTAAGACTCCTCTCTGCTGCTTCGTGAAACATACAGAACCGAAAATGCAGCTGCATGGGGTGAGGTAAACGGAAGATGGCATTTATCGAGTTTGAACATGTAAATAAAATCTATGGGACCGGAGAGGCGGCTCTGTATGCGCTTTCGGACATGAATCTTGAGATTGAGCAGGGAGAACTCTGCGTGATCGTGGGACCGAGCGGGGCGGGGAAGACGACGCTGCTCAACATTCTCGGCGGCATGGACACGCCGACATCGGGAACCGTCAGAATCGATGGCAGAAAGATCAGCGGTCTCGATGACCGAAAGCTGACTGCATATCGAAGGAATGAAGTCGGTTTTGTCTTTCAGTTTTATAATCTCATGCAGAATCTGACAGCGAGAGAAAATGTTGAACTGGCGGCGGAAATGAGCGGCAGCGGCATTTCTCCGGATGAGGTTCTGAGGGCAGTCGGTCTTGAAGGACGCTCTGATCATTTTCCGGCGCAGCTGTCCGGCGGAGAACAGCAGAGGGTATCGATCGCCCGGGCGCTTGTGAAGGACCCGAAGATCATTCTCTGTGATGAACCGACAGGGGCGCTCGATTACCGCACCGGAAAGATGATTTTGAAGCTCCTGGCAGTAATGTGCCGGGAAGCGGGAAAAACGGTGATTATCATCACCCATAATCAGGCAATTACGCAGATTGCGGACCGGGTGATCCGCATCAGAAACGGTCAGGAAGAGGCCGCAGAGCTAAATGCTTCGCCGAAAGCGGCAGAAGAGATTGAGTGGTGAAAAATGCAGATGGTGACGGTTCGGGCAGCAATACAATGATGTGGTAAGGACAGTGAAAAAAACAAGACTGAAAAATATGTTCCGGACGATCCGGTCTGCAAAAAGCAGATTTCTCGCTATCTGCGGAATTGTGGCAATCGGCAGCGGTTTCATGTCCGGTATTGCGGCGGCTTCTCCGGATATGTACGAGACCTGCGACCGCTACATGGATGAATACCGGATGTATGATCTCGATATCAAATCGACGATCGGCCTCACAGACGATGATATTTCCGCAATTGCCGCGTTGGATGGAGTGGAGACGGTGATGGCTGCCTGCACCCGGGATGTCCTTCTGACAGATGCCGGGGGGCATGATCAGACGGCGCGAATCTATGGTTTTCTTGATGAAGAAGGAGATTCGGAGCTCAACCGATTTAAGCTGGTTTCGGGAAGACTTCCTGAAAATAAAGAGGAGTGTGTGATTCAGGCCGCAATGGCGCAGTATGCCGATTATGCTCCGCAGGTCGGGGATGTGCTTACGCTGTCTTTGGACAATGAGAATTATGACTCGCTGGCAGAAAGTGTGTCTTCGGATCGGCTGACAGTGACCGGGATCGTTGAATCACCACTGTGTATCAGTCTTATGTCAGAGTCAACAACTGTCGGCTCCGGTACGCTGGAACTGCATGTCTATGTGATGAAAGAATATTTTGAACTTTCGTATGATACGGACGCTTATCTGACACTTGACGGGGCTGAGGAGGAAAATTCATTTCTGGAGGCTTATGAGAAACTGACGGAGAAGGCTGCGGCTGCGGTTAAGTCACTTGGGGAAGAGAGAATCCGCCGGCGAAAGAATGAACTTCTGTCGGAGGCAGAGAAGACGGAAGCCTTCATAGAACAGCTTTTGCCCTATGCGGAAGAAGTGAGCAGCACGCTGGAACTGCTCAGAAGTTATGCCGCCCAAGGCGGTGTACTTACTGCGGAGACGGCGGAATTGTTAGAGAAAGCCTCTTCGACAGCAGCTGCGGCGGAAACAGAGGCGGAAGAGACGGACCAGACACAGGCAGCTGCGGCCGTATCCGGGCAGGACAGTGGAGGTCCTGCGGAGTCTGGCAGCGGGACTTATATTGAAAAGGTGGCTGCACTTCTTGAAACGGAGGCGCGGCTGCTTGATGAGGCATCGGCGCAGGCGTCTCCGGCATCTGAGTCTGCCGACACGGCTGAAATGACACTTGAAGAGAGAGCGGAGGCGGTCATCAGAAAGCTCAGGGAGACGGAAGAACAGCTTGCGGATACCGGCTGGATTGTCATGTCCCGCGAGGATAACAGCGGCTATGACAGCTACAGGAGCAATGTCGGCAAGGTCGCCGCGCTCTCTAAGGTCTTTCCTGTCTTTTTCTTCCTTGTTGCCATGCTTGTGGCGCTCACGACCATGACGAGACTGGTGGAGGAAAAACGAACCGAAAACGGAACGATGAAGGCCCTCGGAGGTTCGAACGCGGAGCTTTTTGCCGAATATATATCCTTTGCCCTGATTCCGTCTGTGATCGGCTGCGTCGTCGGTCTTGCGGTCGGCTTCCGGCTTTTTCCGAAGGCGATTGCGGGTGCTTATGGCATGATGTATACGCTTCCGGCTGTTGAGACGCCGTTCAGGCCATCGATCGCGCTTCTCGTGGCTCCGGCGACGATCGCGAGCATTCTCGCCGCGGCCGCCTTCGCCTGTTTCAGTGTCACAAGGCAGTGTCCGGCGGAGCTCATGCGTCCGGCGGCCCCCGCACCCGGAAAAAAGATTCTTCCGGAGAAGCTGCCTTTTCTATGGAAACGGATCCCATTTAAGCAGAGGATTACGCTCCGCAATCTGTTCCGATACAAAAAGCGTTTCTGGATGACGGTTATCGGGACAGCCGGATGCAGCGCCCTTTTGCTGACGGGATTTGGCCTCAGGGATTTCGTCAATGACATCGTTGAACTTCAGTTTACGGAGCTTCTGCACTATGATATCACAGCGATCGGCAGGGAGACGGAAAAGGAAGATGCCGAAGATAGGCTTGCGGAGGCGTTTGATAAAAACACTCAGATTGAAGATTATATTCTGATTGCAGGTCAGGATGCGGTTGTAAGTACGGAGCGGACTTCCCTGGATGCGGTGATCAGCGTCACAGAGAACCCGGAGCATTTTAAGAACTTTGTAACACTGAGAAGCAGAAAAAACCATGAGGAGATCACCCTCGATGACTCAGGTGTCGTCCTCACGGAGAAGATGGCCGAAAATCTCGGAATTTCTGCCGGGGATCTGATCATGCTTGAAAATGACGACGGGCTTCAGGCTGAGACTTGTGTCACCGGCATTACCGAAAATTATGTCTCCGATATTGTCTACATGACAGAGGAGTTGTACAGCGCGCTGTATGGGGAGAGACCGGTCTACGGCACTGTCAGGGCGATCCGGTCGGCCGGGACAGATGAGGATACTGTGCTCTCACAGCTTATGAGCGAGGAGGCGGTGCTCTATGCTTCCGGCGCGGAGAGTCTTCGCAGTACGTTCCGGGACTCAATCACCAGCATTGACGGCGTCGTGCTGGTGCTGATTCTGGCTGCCGGACTTTTAAACGCAGTTGTTCTCTATAACCTCACAAATGTCAATATCTGCGAGCGGAGGAAGGAACTGGCGGCAACCCGGGTCCTCGGATTTACGATGCGTGAGCTGTACGCCTATATCTTCCGGGAGACAGCGCTGCTCAGTCTGATCGGATCCTGCGCGGGACTGGGAATCGGCGTGATCCTCCATCAGTTTGTGGTGCGGACAATCGAGGTGGATATGACGATGTTCGGACGGCAGATCTATCCGAAGAGCTATCTGTTTACCCTTGTCATCTCCGCTGTCTTTACCGCGCTTGTAAGTCTGCTGATGCGCGGGCAGATCCGGAAGATTGATATGGCGGAGGCCATGAAGGCAAATGAGTGATGCTGCCGGCGGCACGTTTTCCTGCTGAATAATGACTGAAAAAAAGATTGACCTTTGGCCGCGTATCTGCAATAATCATGGCGATGACACCTGATCTTCGGCTCTGACTGATGGAAAAGCCGGACCCGAAGCGGCAAGAGGTCATTGCACATGCGCACACCCAAGTTGCATGAGTAGGAATAACGCGTCAAGTACCGGCGGATGGGAGGTTGCCGCCGGGCGAAGGAAGCTTCGGATTCCGCGATGTTGTTCCGCATCCGCTGTAAGCATTTCGTTCCTGTCCGGCTTTGATGGGCGCTGAAGCTTTGTATCATCTTCCGGTGTGTGCCAATCTTTTTCAACCTCCTCCGATATTTTAAGGGGGATTTTTTTATGTCCGAAAACACCGGAACAAGCAGCTTTACAACCCGGAGGATCGTGATAGACGCGATGATGATCGCGCTCTTTTTCCTCCTCTCATCAACCAGTATTCGTATAGGGAATACCTTCAAGATCACCTTTGACTCTCTGGCCTGTCTGATCACTGCCATGCTGTTCGGACCGGTGGATGCGCTTCTCGTCGGTCTCGTCGGAGAGTTCATGGCGCAGATGATATCGTACGGCTTCACCCAGACGACGCTTCTCTGGATGCTGGCTCCGGCAGTCCGCGGCCTTATTCCGGGACTTGGAGTGGTGCTTCTCAAAGGCCGGATGAGCCTGGGCGCGATCCGACGCAAAAAGGTGCTTCCGTATTTTCTGGTTGTCGCCCTGGCATCGGTACTGGCATCGTTCTGCAATACCTTTGCGCTTTATGTGGATTCGAAGCTGTTCAATTACTATGAATATCACATGGTGTTCGGAGTCCTGCTTGTCCGCATCGGGACCGGTCTTGTATCTGCCATTGTGATGGCCATTCTGGTCATTCCGATTCTTGAGGCGCTTCGGGCATCAAGAGTTGTTGAGGTAAATTGATGCCGCGCAAATTGCGGAAAACACACACTATGACGCGTACAAACGGAGCTGCCGGCTGCAGTTTCGTCTGTATGTTGGGGCTAATGAGAAAGGCAGGGGATTTCTTTTCCGGAAATCTCCTGCCTTTCTCATTTGTCATAGCGTACAGAAAACGTAAATTCAGGCCTTGAGCCAGTAGAAGCCGTAAGGTGCCATGTGAACAGCATCTGCCCGGACCGTCTTTTCTGTTGCCAGGTCGGTCGGTTCAGCGGTGCCGATTGCGTCCTTAAGGTTGAGGACGAAGTCCTGATCAGAGAAATTGAAAGCGGTGAGCAGCTTCTCTCCGCGGTATTCCCGGAGCATCACGAAGACCTGATTGCAGCCGGTTCTCACGACCGTGAGGTCGGCATCTGCGGAGAAAACCTCTTCTTCCGAGCGGATCGTCTCGAGGCGGCGCAGAGCAGTGAACAGCTGTCCCTGTCTGGATGAGGGGTCATTTCTGTATTCAGCGAGCTTCCAGTCGAAACTGCCGCGGTGGAGATAGCGGCTGTCCTCACATTTGTCGGGATCATCTTTATAGCTGTAGTCGTTGAGCTGGCCGATTTCATCTCCGCTGTAGAGTACAGGGATGCCGCTCTGGGCAAGGACCCAGGCGTGGAGCATGATATCGCAGTCGATGGATTTCTGAAGAGCCTGGTCATTCTGCTCATAGACGGCTGCTTCTGTTCCGCAGAGGGAAGCGGTGGTGCCGCACATACGCGCGTCACCGAGCCTTGGATCGTCATTGTAAAGCTCACCGCGGGAAGGACTGTCAAAGCAGAGACCGCGGAACCAGTCGTTGAGGAATTTTTTGTGGGGGACTTCCTCCTGACCGAACTGCTTCAGATAATGGTAGTCAAGCCCCCAGCCGATGTCATCGTGACAGCGGAGATAATTCTGGAACATATACGTATGCGGCAGAGCTGCAAGCTGGTCCATCTGGTACTGAAGGAGCCGGACATCTCTCGATGCGAGGGTGTGCCAGGTCGTGCACATCGTGGTCGCGTTATAGAGCATATGACATTCCGGCTTCTCCGTCGTGCCGAAATACGGAGCGAGCTTGCTGGGTTCCATAACAACTTCACCGAGCAGAAGGACACCGGGGCAGACGATTTTGCAGGCCAGATGCATCATACGGGAAATTGTATGAACCTGCGGCAGGTTCCGGCAGTTTGTGCCGAGCTCTTTCCAGATATAAGGAATCGCGTCGAGGCGGATGACGTCCATGCCGCGGTTGACGAGGTAGAGCAGATTCTCCATCATGTCATTGAAGACGATCGGATTGGCGTAATTGAGATCCCACTGATACGGATAGAAGGAAGTCATGACAACCTGTCCGCAGTCCGGGAGGTAGGTGAAGCTGCCCGGTGCGGTTGTCGGGAAGACCTGGGGAACGGTCTTTTCGAATTCGTTTGGAATCGTCCAGTCATCATAGAAGAAGTAACGGGATCTGGCGAGCGGATCTCCGGCGCGCGCCGCTTTGGCCCATTCGTGGTCCTCGCTGGTGTGGTTCATGACAAAGTCGAGGCAGAGAGAGATCCCTTTTTCATGAGCGGCATCCGCCAGTGCCTCGAGGTCTTTCATGGTGCCGAGCTCCGGCTGGACTGTCCTGAAATCGGCGACCGCATAGCCGCCGTCACTCCGGTCCTTCGGACTGGCAAGGAGCGGCATGAGATGCAGGTAATTGACGCCGCATTCCTCTATATAAGGAAGCTTCTTCTTTACCCCCTTGAGATTGCCGGCAAACTGGGAGACATAGAGCATCATGCCGAGGAGTTTGTTGGAGTGATACCAGGAGGGGTCACTTTTGCGCTGCTCATCAATTTTGCGAAGCGCCGCTTTTCTCTCGTCATAGCATTTGCGGAGCATTCCGCAGAAATAGTCGTAGGCCTGCATATCATTATGATAGAGCTCGCAGTAGAGCCATTTCAGTTCATCGCTGTTTTCCTGAAAGCGCAGTTCAAACGGAGATAAGGATTTTTTTCCGCTCATGTTGGTCTCCTTCTTGTAAAATGCGGCGTTCGCCGCTGTTAAAATAGATCTGACAGGCCGATGACAGGTTTCGAACCTTCGAAGACATTTCTGCCGAAATCACAATAACATGAACGGAGCGTCTTCGCAATGAAATAAAAGTGATTGCAAAAAAATCCGCAAAAGACAAGCAGCGTGAACGCAGTACGGGAAATCCCCGCCGCTAAGCCGCAGAGATGCAGGCGGGGGTTACGGGAAGTGATTGAAAAGAAAGTATTGACAGATCGGAGGCAAACAAACGATTATATATAAAAGGCAGAACGCACTGTCACCATATGATGCGGTGCTTCCGGCCGTGCTGCAAATTCCACGTCATCAGATAGGATTCCGGACGGAGAGATAAATCTGCGAAAAGCTGACGGTGAACAGGCAGAATATGGGGTTAAAATGAGGTGAAGAGGAGATCTCCATCGGGAGAAAGCGTATAAAGATCCTTTTCGGAGATCCTTAAAAAGGAGGAAAATATGAAATACGATGTACTGGCTCTCGGAGAACTGCTGATTGATTTTACAGAAAATGGCTTCAGCGCACAGGGGAACCCGATTCTTGAGGCCAATCCGGGCGGTGCTCCGTGTAATGTGCTCGCGATGCTCGAGAGACTCGGCCACAGAACGGGTTTTATCGGCAAGGTCGGAAAAGACATGTTCGGTGATCAGCTTGAAAGGGCGATTGTCGAAGTCGGTATCAGCACCGAAGGCCTGATCAAGGATCCGGATGTAAGAACAACGCTTGCTTTTGTCCATACTTATCCTGACGGAGACCGCGATTTTTCCTTTTATCGGAAACCCGGTGCGGATATGATGATCTCTGAGGCTGATCTGAAGCCGGAAATGATTGAAAACAGCCGGATCTTCCATTTCGGTACGCTTTCCATGACGGATGAAATCTGCAGAAATGCGACAAAAAAGGCCCTTGAGATCGCTCAGAATGCCGGCTGCGTCATTACCTTTGACCCGAATCTTCGTGAGCCGCTCTGGAATTCCCTCGATGAGGCGAAGGAACAGGTCGCATACGGCATGAGCAAATGCAATATGCTGAAGATTTCCGACAATGAGATTCAGTGGTTCACCGGTATTGAGGATTATGAGGAGGGTGTAAAAGCCCTTAAGAAGACCTATCCGAATATCGATCTCATTCTGGTTTCCCTCGGCAAAGACGGAAGTATGGCGTATTCAGAAAGCAGCAGTACGTTTGTGAAAGCCTTTCTTCAGCCGAATACCATTGAGACGACCGGTGCCGGGGATACGTTCTGCGGAAGTGTGATTCACTACCTGCTGGATCATGGAATTGAGGGCGGAAAGATCCGCGATCTGAGTGCCGAAGAGCTGACGGAGATGATTACCTTTGCAAATGCCGCAGCCTCCATCATTACAACGAGAAAGGGCGCGCTTCGCGTCATGCCGACGGTGGAAGAAATTCAGGCGATGCTGCGGAAGTGAAAATTTAAAAAGAGCGATTCTGCCCGGCGCACAGACGATTGCGGCAGAAAAATAAGCGTAAACGAAAAAACGTGCCGACGGCACGTTTTTTCGTTTTTCTGCCCTTCGCTCAGGCATTCGCCGGATGGGCCTTTAAGATGCGGACCAGCTCATTCGTGTCTTCTTCCGTTGTCGCCCAGGAAGTGGCGAAGCGCACAACGATGTGTGTCTCGTCCAGGAAGGCCCAGAACTCGAATGCTGCATATTGAAGGAGTTCGTTCATCTTCTCCTTTGTCATGACGGCAAACACCTGATTGGTCGGGGTGGCGGGCGCAAGAGGATAGCCGCTCTCAGACAGCGCCTGTTCAATCCGGCGGGCGTATCTTATGGCATCGCTGCCGATCGTGAGGTAAAGGTCATCGCGGAAGAGCTCTGCGAACTGGATGCCGAGCAGCCGGCCTTTTGCAAGGAGCGCGCCCTTCTGCTTGATAATGGTAAAGAAATGCGGGATCAGGGACGGATCCGGGAGGACAACGGCCTCGCCGAAGAGGGCGCCGCATTTTGTGCCGCCGATGTAAAAGGCATCGCAGAGCCTTGCGAGATCGGGGAGAGTGACGTCATTTTCCGGACTGGCGAGGGCGTAGGCGAGGCGGGCACCGTCCACGTAGAGAGGAAGCCCGACGGAGCGGCAGGTTTCGCTGATCTCTGTCAGCTCCTTAAGAGAATAGAGCGTGCCGGCTTCAGTCGGCTGTGAGATGTAGACGAGGCCGGGCATGACCATGTGGTCGCGGTTGTCATCTTCTGTAAAATCCTTCCACGCACGGGCAATCTGAGCCGCTTTGATTTTTCCGTCTGCGGAGGGGACAGTGAGAACCTTGTGCCCGCCGGCTTCGATGGCACCGGCTTCGTGGAGGCTTACGTGTCCGGTGTCCGCGGCGAGGACGCCCTGGTAGCATTTTAAGATGGAACCGATGACAATCGAATTGGTCTGTGTGCCGCCGACGAGCAGAAAGACAGCGGCATCCGGGCAGTCTGCGGCGCGGCGGATCCGGGCTTTGGCTGACGCAGTGTATTCATCAAGACCGTAGCCGGCTGTCTGCTCAAGGTTTGAGCGCACAAGCGCATTGACAATCGAAGCATGGGCACCCTCCTGGTAGTCGGACGTAAATGACAGCATAACGGCAAATCCTCCTTAGAAATTGACTTCAAAACAAGCATCGTTTATACTTTCTGAAACAGGCAACAGTATACATGATTTTCCCGAAAGATTCACCCTGAAATATCTGTGGAGGGGGTTATGGCTGCGCGTCTTCCCGCTGCGTGATCCGGTCTGAGACCGCTCATTTTTGCGGAGCGCTTCCGGAGCGGCAGAAAGCCTGCTGTGCCGGACCTTATAAAGGTGGAATCGCAGCGGCCAGCCGGGGGAGTAACTAGTGCTGTCGGTATTCTTAGCGTCAGGGACAGGCCGCGGATGCGGTCAGTCAGGCAGGGACATTCTGGGATAGGGAGAGATCCGGGTATTTTTATGGCGAACAGTCATTTATCAATGATCGTGCTGATTATTATTCTTCTGGCGGCTTCGGCCTTTTTTTCATCGGCTGAAACGGCATTTTCAAGTCTGAGTAAAATCCGGCTTAAGAGCCGTGTCGAAGACGGCGATAAAAAGGCAGCGGAAATTCTGAAGATGGCGGAAGAATTTGACAGCCTTCTGAGTACGATCCTGATCGGCAACAATATTGTTAATATTGCGATGGCTTCGATTGCGGCGGTCCTGTTTACGGGCTGGCTGGGCAATGCCGGGGCTTCCGTTTCGACCGCTGTGATGACGATTGTCGTTCTGATCTTCGGAGAGGTGACGCCGAAGGCACTGGCTAAGGAAATGCCTGAACAGTTTGCCGGCTTCTGTGCGCCGGTGCTCCGCATTCTTATGACGATTCTGAATCCGGTCAACTGGCTTTTCCGAAAATGGAAGGAATTCCTCTCGAAGTCGTTTAAGCCTCAGAACAGGGACTTCATCACAGAGGACGAGATTGTGACGATGGTGAGCGAGGCGGCAAGGGACGGTGAACTCACCGACCGCGAGAGTGAGCTGATCCGCAGTGCAATCAGCTTTGACGACGTCGAGGTGGAGGAGGTTCTGACCCCTCGCGTCGATGTAAAGGCAGTTGAGGATGATGCGTCCCCGGAAAAGGCTCTTGAAATTCTTTTTGAAAATGGTTTCTCGAGGCTGCCCGTTTACCACGAGACGATTGACAACATCATCGGGATCGTCCATGAGAAGGAACTGTTCCGGGCGATCCGCAGAGGCGAGAGCGACCTGACAGAGATCATGGCTCCGGCTGTCTATACGACCTGCGGGACAAGGATTTCGGAACTGCTGAAGCTGCTGAGAGAGGGGCGTCATCATATGGCGGTCGTTGTCGATGAGTATGGCGGGACGGAAGGCATTATCACGCTCGAGGATATTCTTGAGGAACTGGTCGGAGAGATCTGGGATGAGCACGATGATGTGGTCGAAGAAATCCATCGCCAGAGTGACGGGAGCTATCTGATTTCCGGTGATGCGGGGGTCGATGAGGTCTGTGAGCTGCTTGGGATCCGTGAGGAGTCTGATGATGCGGTGTCAATGAGCGGACTTGTACAGGATCGCCTTGAGAAAGTGCCGCGGGTCGGAGACCGCTTCACCTGGGATGGCTACGAGGGAGTTGTGACGCGCTGCGCTCGCCGGCGTGTGCTGGAGATCCGGCTCAGAAAAAAGGCAGACCGGAATTGAAATGCACTGCACTGCAGCGGGGTGGTCAGGGATCAGAACAGAGAGTGATTTTAAAGGAGGATCAAAAACAATGCAGGAAATTTATGAATTTTTAAAAAATTGCGGAACCTATTATCTCGCAACGGTCGAAGGCGATCAGCCGAGGGTCCGCCCGTTCGGAACGGTCGATCTCTTTGAGGGAAAGCTTTATATCCAGACAGGAAAGGTCAAGGCGGTCTCCGGACAGCTTCAGCTGAATCCGAAGGCGGAAATCTGCGCTTTTGCGGACGGAAAATGGCTCCGCGTTGCGGGAAAGCTGGTGAGAGATGACCGCTATGAGGCCAAGAAGCATATGCTGGATCAGTATCCGAGCCTTCAGAGTATGTATTCGGCGGATGATGACAACACGGAGGTGCTGTATTTCGAAAGCGGCACCGCCACATTTTCCTCATTTACGGAAGCTCAGAAGGTGATCACTTTCTGAATTGCCGGCGGCTACCTGATTTCTCGCCGCCATCCGTCGAAGCCGATGCCGAGGAACTGCCAGCGCAGATGGTGATAGGTGTTTTTGAACCGCATGGCCGGTGTCTGCCAGGCATTTGCAAAATGATGATTAGAGATCGTGTTCTCTGTGATGCTTGTTTTTCCTGTGAACCAGTCCATCGGGCAGAAGTATTCGGAGGGGTAGATTTCTGCCGCGTTAAGACTCTGCCGGCGGTTTTCACGGACAAAGCCGAAGCGGTCCAGCACTTCGCTGTTGCGGATAGGGCAGGCGGTGAGGTCGAAAGAGCCGCGGCTGTTCCTGAAGTGAATCGATTGATAAGAGTCGAGCAGGGCACCGACAATCGGATTTCCGGCTTCCGCTCCGAAGCCAAGACCGGTGTTGATCTTTGGAATATTGGCTTCCGCGGCTTCAATTCCGAAATATGCGGGCGATGAAAGCAGTGGGTCGAGAGATTTTAACAGCTCGACATCGGTATCAAGATAGATGCCGCCGTGTTCATAAACCAGCCGGAGGCGGACCACATCGGAGACGAAGCTGTATTTCCCGGCCTCATAAGCTTCATATGAGTAGCTGTTTTCCTGAAAGAATGTGTTCGATTCGTCCCATCTGAGAATTTCATAATCCGGGCAGTTGTCTTTCCAGCTCCGGATGCAGCGTTCAGCGAGCTCTGGGAGCGGATTCCCGCCGAACCAGCAGTAGTGGATGATTTTGGGAATAGACAAAGGAACAGCTCCTTTCTTTGAAAAACGATTATTTTTATTATTCTTAAGTACACCGGAAGGGACAACGGGCAGCCGGTCTTCCGGTCATCATAACGTACTGGAAAAAACGTGCCGGCGGCACGTTTTTTCGTTTACCTTAAGCATACCAGAGGGGCTGGCGGAGGCGGGTCCTTTGGCGGCCCGGCATACAAAAGGGAGCGCCGGCGGCTGTTCGGTTTATTATGACGTGCGAAAAATATGCTGCCGGCGGCCGTTCGGTTCAGACGAAGCCTTCAGAGTGCAGCCGCCATTTTTCATAGAGATCGACTGCAGAATAAACAGCCTGCGGAAAGTTCAGGGCCCCTGTCAGGAGCAGCAGGGAGCTCAGGTCGAGAGAGGTGCGGTTTACGGCTTTCAGCTGTGCCGTGATCATGGCTGAGAGAAACCGGTATTCCTTCGGAGAGCAGTGCTTTGACGCAAGCGTCAGGAATTTTACGGACTGCTCGATGAAGCGGTGCTCTGTCTCCCGGTGAAATTCGGGAAAATACTGCCTTCCGAGCGCACGTATTTCTGTTTCTCCGAGAAAGCTGTCATGCAGGCGCCGGCAGCTGACATTGCCCATGATGCTGTCGGCGCGGATGTAATACTCATAAAAGGTACGGTCGAGATACCCGATTTTTCCGGCTTTTGTGAAGAGCTCATAGGTTGCCGGAAGGTCCTCGCAGAGTCTGCCCGGAATAAAACGAAAGCCCTCAAAGAGCTGTTTTCTGCAGATTTTCCCCCAGGACATGTGACTGAAGACCCGGTGTTGCGTCAAAGCCAAAAAGGCCTCTTCTTTAGTGTAAACGGTGAAGCTTCCGGTATCGTGTGTGACCTGACGCCTGTGATTCGTACATTTCCGGTGTCCGAATTCAATCAGGTCGATATCGGGGGAACAGAATGGAAGCAGAGCGTCAAAAAGTCCGGGGGCAAGCCGGTCATCGGAATCGAGAAACATGATCCATTCGCCGCGGGCTGCCGCTAGTCCGGTATTTTTTGCCGCGGAAAGGCCGCGGTTTTCCTGGTGGATGACGGAGATTTCAGAGCAGCGGGCAGCAAAGCGGTCACAGATTTCGGGGCAGCGGTCCGGAGAACCGTCATCGATGAGAATAATTTCCAGATTCTTAAAATTCTGCCGGAGAAGACTTCGCACACATCTTTTGAGATAGACCTCGGTCTTATATACCGGAATAATGACACTGAACTGAGGTTTCATGGCGTTTCCTTATTAATTTCTGAAGCTTTTTAAGAAACTGCGGGGCGGAGCCGCCGGCTGCGGCGGATCCGGGAGTGAAACTGAATCGTTCACCGGTGCTGAACCGGGAAATATTAACGGCTCTTATCTGATGGCCTTTACAGGCTTTTTATTTATGCATCTGGCTTTGAACCGCGTGCAGTCTGAGAATGTCATCTTCCGAAACCGATACGGTTCGAAAGACGGCGGTACAGTTCGGTCAGACCGTAGCAGATTGCGATAATGCCTGCGAAGAGCAGAAGAAGCAGCGGGAAAGGCATCATTTTCGAAAAACGATCCCAGAACAGGACATGTTCCGCAACGGTATCGATTCCGATCAGAACGAGGGAGTGATGGCCGAGCCACATGACAGCGGATTTTAGGGGAAACTCCCACGAAGTGACTCGAACGCCGGCCCAGACAAGAAGAAATCCGAAAGCGCCTGCAGGAAGAAAACCGAGCGGGCAGCGGCCCCAGACACAGGTGGCGAGATTGAAGACTCCGTTTTGGACACTCAGTACTGAGAGGATCAGCAGGACAATTACCAGAATCGGCCTCAGCGCCGATTTTTTACCGGGGGCAGTATCCCGGAAGAAGGAGATCCTGCGGAGCATGTAACCGAGATAGAAATAGCCCATGCCGACTGCGGTGGGAATGATCGCAAAAGGAAGCTTGATGAAGCAGCCGGCTGCACAGCCTGCGGCAGTCATCAGGACTGAGATCACACCGACGGTTTTCTCATGAAAGCGCTTCATCAGGAAGCTTGAAAGGATTATGCACTCCATGAGAGAGACCAGATACCAGACCGTTCCTGAGCCGAAGCCGTAATAGTGGCCGTTTACGGTGAGATCATAGGAAAGTCCAAGTATGATGCCGACCGCGTACTGCGCGCTGCGGATTGCGGTTTCTTTCCAGGACGGCAGGAAGAATCTGCCGGTGAGAAGTACACCGCCCACAACGCAGATGCCGGTAACTGTATAGGTCTTCCAGAGAGAAGAAAGCTGCCGCCTGAGGCTGCCCTTCCGGCGGCCCGGTGTGAAGCCGTAGCCGCTGATAATGTAGAAGAGAGGAATCACCGGGTTGTGAATCAGAGCACGTACCCAGGACGTCTCATCGCCGAAGGCTGCAAGGTGTGCCATGTCCGCGAGATGTCCGAAGAGAAGCGCGAGAACAGCGATTCCTTTTATATAATTGAACATTCCGAGATTGATGCTGCGGTAATCTTTATTTTTATAGATGAGTGGCTTCATAGCGGCTGAGAAACCTCCCTGTGCTGTTTATATACCTGAACCTCAATGGCCCGGCTTCTTTCCGGCTGCTCCGGTGCGGAATGTGTTTCGGCGGGCCATTAAGGTTCATATCATCACTTGCGTGCAGGTACGGCGATAAGATCGAACCTTCTGACTCCGGTATCATCAGTTTATCATTTTTTATAAAAGGATAACAGGGGAGCTTTTAAGAAATACGCGAAATCGCACTGTAAAGGGTGCCCGGCTTTGCGGGTGCGGCTTTTATAAAAGAACATCTGAGCCAGAGCAGCAGGCAAAGCGAAATGATTCCGAAGCAGGCGGCTTCAAATCGGATGTTTCTGTAAAAAATGTCGAACTTATCAAAAATAGAGAGAATTAACTATAGTAAAATTGCATATATAAAAGCAAAAATAAATAAAAAAATATGGAAAAAATGCATAATACAGCGTATAATATTTATGTATTTGTTTCTTGTATATTAATCCTTTATAAAAAACGGAGGAAGGAACATGCTTGACCAGTCTTTTTATCAGAAGGCCGACGAGATTATCGCCGTCTACGGTAAAAAACCATCCTCTCTGATTCCGATCATGCAGGATATTCAGGGCGTCTACCGCTATCTGCCGGGTGAACTCCTGACTTATGTTGCATCCCAGATCGGGATCACAGAATCGAAGGCGTACAGTGTCGCAACCTTTTATGAGAATTTTTCATTTGAGCCGAAGGGAAAATATGTGGTGAAGGTCTGTGACGGAACAGCCTGTCATGTCCGGAAGTCCGCCCCGATTCTGGCACAGTTCCAGAAGGAACTCGGCCTCACTGCGAAAAAGCACACCACAGATGATATGACTTTTACTGTGGAGACCGTGTCCTGCCTCGGTGCCTGCGGTCTTGCCCCGACCGTCATGGTCAATGAGGACGTTCACCCGAAGATGACACCGGAGAAAGTAACCGAGCTGATTCATGAACTGAGAGGTGATGCCAAATGATCGATTCCTTAGAAGCACTCCAGAAAACGGCCGATGAGGCACGTGCGGCGATCGACGCCTGCGCCTGCCGTATCCTTGTCTGCTCCGGAACCGGCTGCATTGCTACCGGATCGCAGAAGATTTACGATGAATTTATGAAGCTCTGCGGGGACAGCCCTGACATTGCCATTGATTTTAAACCGCACGATGAGCTGCCGACAGTCGGTGTCAAGAAGACCGGATGTCAGGGTGTCTGCGAACTCGGTCCGCTGGTGAGAATCCAGAAGGGGACGAGAGTGGTGCAGTACACAAAGGTTCAGATCGAGGACTGTGAAGAGATCTTCAAGCGCACGGTTCTCGGCGATGAGGTGGTTGACAGACTTCTTTACAGGCAGAAGGGGGTTGCCTATAAGAGCCCGAATGAGATTCCGTTCATTGCCAAGCAGACCCGCATTGTCCTTGAAAACTGCGGCAAATACGACGCGGAATCCTTTGATGAGTATCTTGCCGGCGGCGGCTTCAGGGCCCTTCAGAAGGCACTCTTTGAGATGACACCGTCGGAAGTTGTTGAGGTTGTTGATCAGTCGGGCCTTCGCGGAAGAGGCGGCGGCGGCTTCCCGACCGGCAGAAAATGGAAGCAGGTTGCCCGTCAGAAAGAAAAAATCCGCTATGTTGTCTGCAACGGTGATGAAGGCGACCCAGGCGCGTTTATGGACGGTTCCGTCATGGAAGGTGATCCGTACAAGCTGATTGAAGGCATGATGATTGCCGGCTATGCGGTCTCGAGTTCAGACGGCTATATCTATGTCCGCGCGGAATATCCGATGTCGGTAGCAAGACTGAAGCATGCCATTAAGGAACTTGAAGATCGTCATCTTCTCGGTGATCATATCCTCGGAACCGATTTCAGCTTCCGGATGCATATTAACCGCGGTGCCGGTGCGTTTGTCTGCGGCGAAGGCTCAGCCCTCACCGCCTCGATTGAAGGCAACCGGGGCATGCCGAGAGTAAAGCCGCCCCGCACGGTTGAAAAAGGACTCTGGGAGAAGCCGACGGTTCTTAACAATGTTGAAACCTATGCCAACGTTCCGAAGATCGTTCTTCAGGGCGCGGAGTGGTATCGCAGTATCGGCACTGAGAGTTCGCCGGGCACAAAGACATTTTCACTTACGGGATCAATCCAGAATACCGGACTGATTGAGGTTCCGATGGGAACAACGCTTCGCGAGATCGTCTTTGATATCGGCGGCGGCCTGAAGGAAGGCGGTACGTTCAAGGCCGTTCAGACAGGCGGTCCGTCCGGCGGATGTCTGACAGAGAAACATCTTGATGAGCCCCTTGATTTCGAATCGATCAAGAAGTTTGGCTCGATCATCGGCTCCGGCGGTCTTGTCGTCATGGACGATCACACCTGCATGGTTGAAGTCGCGAGGTTCTTCATGAGCTTTACGCAGAGAGAATCCTGCGGAAAATGTGTCCCCTGCCGTGAAGGTACAAAGCGCATGCTGGAGATCATGGAGAAGATCGTGGCCGGCGAAGGGAAGATGGAAGACCTTGACACACTGGAAGAGCTTGCGACTATGGTGAAAAGCATGGCTCTCTGCGGTCTCGGAAAGAGTGCCCCGCTTCCGGTTTTGAGCACGCTCAGGTATTTCAGAGATGAATACGAGGAACACATCCGTGAGCATAAATGTCGTGCTCATGTCTGCACTGCCATGCGGAAGTACCTTATCAATCCGGAATTCTGCAAGGGCTGCGGAAAGTGCGCGAAAAACTGTCCGGTCGGAGCGATTACCGGTGTCCGCAAGGAAGCGTACCACATCGATCCGTCAGTCTGCATCAAGTGCGGCGCATGTCTTGAAGGCTGTGCCTTTGATGCTGTATATCTTGAGTCATAAGGAGAGAAGATTATGGGAAGTATGATAATTGACGGTAGAAAAGTAGAATTTACCGACGAAAAGAACATCCTCTCCATCATTCGAAAAGCCGGCATTGATGTTCCGACGCTTTGCTATCAGGATGATCTCTCAACCTTCGGTGACTGCCGCCTGTGTACAGTCGAAGATGATAAAGGCAAGATGTTTGCGTCCTGCTCTGAGGAGCCGAGAGACGGTATGGTGATCTTCACAAACACCGCCCGGCTTAGAAAATACAGACAGCTGATCATTGAACTTATGCTGGCAGCTCACTGCAGGGACTGCACAACTTGTCTGAAGACCGGTCAGTGCGGTCTGCAGGCACTGGCCCGCCGCTATTGTGTTCAGGATGTCCGGTTTAAAGATTACCGGGAACCGGCGGAAAAGGACTTCAGTTCACCCTCCATTATCCGTGATCCGGGCAAGTGCATCCTCTGCGGAAACTGTGTCCGCGTCTGCAGCGAGCTTCAGAGCGTCGGTGCGATCAATTTCGCGAACCGCGGCTCCGAAGCCAAGGTGATTCCGGCTTTCGGAAAAAATCTTGCTGAGACGGACTGCGTCAACTGTGGTCAGTGCGCTGCTTACTGCCCGACAGGGGCGATTACAATCAGGCATAACCGCACGCAGGTCTGGGAAGCTCTTTCGGATCCGGACATCCGAGTTGTCGCTCAGATTGCTCCGGCGGTCCGGGTTGCAGTCGGCGATGCGTTCGGCATGAAGGAAGGAACGAACGTGATGGGCATTTTAGTAGGCGTTCTGCATCGCATGGGCTTTGACGAAGTCTATGATACGACATTCAGCGCCGATCTCACCATCATGGAAGAGACAGAGGAATTCCTGAACCGGATTCAGCACGGCGGCAAGCTTCCGCTTCTGACTTCCTGCTGTCCGGCATGGGTAAAATTCGTTGGAGACCAGTTCCCGGAATATCAGGAACATGTTTCGACGTGCCGCTCACCTCAGGGAATGCTGTCGGCTGTCGTCAAAGAATATTTCCGGGATCCTGCCAATAATCCGGGAAATAAGAAGACGATTATGGTTTCCATCATGCCGTGTACGGCAAAGAAGATGGAAGCGGAACGCCCGAACAGTTACACGAAGGGCGAAAAGGACACAGACTATGTTCTCACAAGCGTGGAACTGATCGATATGATCCGCACTTCCGGCATTGATTTTGAAAATATGGAACCGGAAGCGTCCGACATTCCGTTCGGCTTTGGCTCGGGCGGCGGTGTGATCTTCGGTGTTACCGGCGGTGTCACGGAGGCCGTGATCCGCAGGCTTTCGGCCGGTCATGAC
>R11__coassemble_432_pt1 | contig 27715 bp, 23 predicted proteins | sample R11__metabat2_low_PE_006 | metagenome-assembled genome bin R11 | reverse complement strand
ATCTGCAGCTTATTCCCCCCTTTTACTGTTTTTTGCTTCTCATCTGCAGCTTATTTCCTCTTGGCTTCTCTCCTGCAGCTTATTCCCTCTTTGCTTTTTTTGCCTCTCCCCGCATTTTTTTCTGCCTCCCAATTTCCCGGAATCACGCCTCTTCTCAACATACCCCGGCTTTTATGTTCGTCGGGCCTTCGGATGAGCGGCCGTTCGTTCCATCCATGGCCGGCCGTGAACAGTTCCTTCAGTCAGTGGATTCCTGTTTGCAATACGAAGCGCTTCCGTGTAGAATAAGCAGAGTGTGTAAAAATTCAAAAGCCCAAAGCGCCGGCATGCCCGGACGCCATTTACGTCCGGAATGCCAAAAGGGCGATATTTCAGAAAGGACGGCAGTAAAGAAACCTGCCGCAAAGGTACACTGCAAGATGATCAAAGCCGCGCTTCTTGATATGGACGGAACAATCTACGATACCGAACGTCTCTCAACAGAGGGCTGGACTTACGCTTCTTCCGCCATCATGGGAAAACCGCTGTCAGTTGAAAAAATCAATGCCTTTCACGGCAGAAATATCGAAGACAATCATCGGCTTTTCGCATCCTGGTACGGCGAAGACGCGCCCTATTACGAAATCCGCAGGCTGCGCAAAGATTACATTGATCAGAAAATCCGCGAGGAAGGCGTCCCGGTCAAGCCCGGTCTCTATGAGCTGCTCGACACACTGAAGGAAAAAGGAATCCGTATCTGCGTCGCCACCGGCACCGCCAGACCTACCGCAGAACCTTACTGGGAGCAGACGGGAGTTGCACCCTACCTCTATACATCAATCTGCGGAGATGAAGTCTCCACCAGCAAGCCGGATCCCTCCATCTTTCTCAAAGCCGCCGAAAAATGCGGCTGCGCCCCGGAAGAATGCGTCATCTTCGAAGACAGCCCGAACGGACTTAAGGCCGGTCACGCTGCCGGCAGCCGCCTCTTCCTGATTCCCGACACGGACCCGGTCACAGAAGAAATGCTGGAACTTGCAGACGCTGTCTTTGATACGCTCGCCGACGCAGCAGCCGTCATCCGCACCTGGCCGGACGCAGCATTTTAATATCGAAAAACTACCGCAGAGGAGAAATTTATGAGCTGGTTCAATGAAGTCACATTTTATCATATTTACCCGATCGGCGCTTTTGACGCCCCGAAAACCAACGAAGGTGAAGCTACAGAGGGCAGCCGCATTCTGCAGCTCCTTGACTGGATTCCTCACCTCAAAGAACTCGGTATCGGTGCTCTCTACATCGGCCCGATCTTTGAATCCGCGACCCACGGCTATGATACCGCCGACTATTTTATGCCGGACACAAGACTCGGCACAAAAGAGGAATTTCAGACTGTCTTCGCTGCTCTTCATGAAAACGGCATCCGCATCATCCTCGACGGCGTCTTCAATCATGTCGGCAGATGCTTTGCTCCTTACAGGGATGTCTGCGAAAAAGGCGAGGCTTCTCCGTACCGCTGGTGGTTCGCCAATCTGAATTTCGGCTGGGGCAATCCGCTGGGTGATCCGGTCACCTATACCAACTGGGGCGGGGACTGGAACCTCGTCAAGCTGAACCTCGGCAATCCGGATGTCCGCAATTATCTGCTCTCGGCGGTCGGCAGCTGGATCGACGACTATGACATTGACGGTCTCAGACTCGACGCAGCCGATGTCATCGATCAGCAGCTCTTCCGCGACCTGAACCGCTATACAAAATCACGGAAACCGGATTTCTGGCTGATGGGCGAATTTATGAACTGCGCCAACTGCCAGGCGATTCAGCCGGACATGCTTGACTCCATCACCAATTATGAGTGCTGGAAGGGCATGTATTCCAGCTGCAATTCCGGCAATCTCTACGAAATCTCCTACGGCATCAACCGCCAGACCAATCCGGAATGGGGCATGTACAGAGGTAAATATCTCTACAATTTCGTCGACAACCACGACGTCACCCGTCTGGCAAGCATGCTCACAGACCGTCGCTGCCTGAAGCCCCTCTACACGATGCTGCTCACCATGCCCGGCATTCCCTCGATCTATTACGGAAGTGAATGGGCCATGGAAGGTCAGAAAGGAAAGGGCGCAGAAGCTGATTACCCGCTCCGCAAACCGATGACGAAGGCGGACATGGAAAATGGGGATGCAGACCTCATGAGGCATATCGCTGAGCTTTCAAAGTTCAGAAACCATTCACGTGTTCTTCAGTACGGCTCCTACAAAAATGTCAGAGAAGGAAACCGCGAGCTGCTCTACGCCCGCGAACTCGATGGAAAGGTAATCTTTGTCGCCCTCAATATCTCCGACCGGCCGTTTGACTTCCGCGGCAATTACAACGGTCACGATTATGACATCCGGCTTGAGCCTTTTGATTCAAAAGTTGTCGAATCAGACTGACCTCCCCCCGCAGCGCCTCTTATGTGCTGCGGCAAACAGGAACATGCGATGACATAAAACCCGGGATCCAAGCGAGGTTTCACCTCCTTTAAGATCCCGGGTTTATTCGTCATAACATACAGAAAAATGCCTGCGGCACGTTTTCCCGTTTGATACCGCCGCACATAAAAACTACGATAAAAGCCTCAGCAGTGCCCGCCGATGGGCCTTCATTGCCCCCTTCGGGCAGAACTCCTGGCAGCAGAAACAGCGGATACAGGCTTTCCGGTCAATGACCGGCTTTTTCCTCTCCATACGGATCGCTTTCATCGGACATACATCGCGGCATTTTCCGCAGCCGATACATTCCGACTTCTTCACCAGCGGCCGGGCCTGCATGAGTGCTGTTGCCGCAGGAAGCAGAAACTTAGGAAAATGATCGGAAAAGGTGATTTCCCCTGCCTTCTCGATATTCTTGAAATCAGAAACCACAAACTGCTCCGGGTTTCCGTAGATTTTGCCCCCGCTGCCGGATCCGGATTCACCCGCCTCTGCCAGGCCGCGGGCCTCCGCTGCCCTGATTGTCGGTACCTCCTCCGCCTTGAGTCCGATCAGATGAGCACACACTTTATCAAGCTCATACGGATTCCTGCCGGCAAGCAGCGCCCCGATCTGCCGCGGATTCCCGGAAGTCGGTCCGTTCCCCTCCATGCCGACAATCGCATCCGTCACATAGAGACACGGCTTCAAAAATTCATTGATATCCACAAGCATATCCGCAAAATCCGTGTGATCCGGGAATCTGTAGTGATACTCGGGCTTCATCGTTCCCGGGATCGCACCGAAGAAATTTTTGACATTCGCACTCATTCTCATCATGGCATGAGTTTTCAATTTGCAGACACCGATAATCAGGTCAGCCTCCAGAAGCCATGAGGTGCAGGAAATCTGCTTCATCACCTTCCCTGCCGGAAATGAGCACTCCGATTTCTCGAAATTTCGGTTGAGCACCGCGCCTTTTTCTTCAGCCAGAGAGAGCCCGGACTTTCTATAGACACCTTTGAGATAGCCTTCCGCAAATGGTCCTCCCGGTGAATCTCCTATGATCACCTCTGCCCCTCTCTCCCGGACAAGCTCCGTCAGTGCAGCCAAAACAGCAGGATGCGTCACACACGCCTTTTCCGGTGCGGAACCGACAACCAGATTCGTCTTAAGCGCGACCTTCATCCCCGGGCGGACAGCAGAAAGACCATCAATTGCCGATAAAGCCTCCGAAAGTGCCTGCTTCACGGCCGCATATTCATAATCTCTGCATGGAACAATACTGATCTCGTACATGTCAGAACAACTCCTCCCGGTGTTAAACAGCGCGATGCCATCTGCCGTTCATTTCAGTCTCTCACGGCTTCACCTGCATCCACACCAGCATCTCGCCCTTTCCGCGGTTATTCCACATACAGTACGGAACAGCGCGAATCACAGTCTTCTCATACTGAGGACGCAGTTCCGTATAAAGAGGAGCGTCTTCGTCCGGAATCACAAGCTTCCAGCCTTCAAATTCAGCAGCCGGAATTCCTTCCGGCATCCCCTTCGCTGTCACTGCGGTCATCTCAGCTTCAGGGTTCGCATAAAAGGCAGCGAGATGCTTTCCGTTGTCAGCCTCTTCCAGACAGTAAACCCACGGTCCCTTCATAAGGGCAACCTTGCCGATATCGGCAGCAACTCTCGGATTGCAGTATACAAAACGGAATTCTGTGTCAAGATCATATTCAATTACATCCCCATCCTTCCACTCCTTCTCCAGATAGAGATAGCCTTTATCATAAGATACCGATACATTGGCCTGATTCGCTTCCGGATTGGTTCCATTGATGAGCAGGCCATACCAGTGCGCAGCGGCCGGTTTTCTAAGAGCAAGCTTTACCCGTCTGCCCGCTTCAGAAATGCCGGACAGGCGGAAGACCATATGACCGCTCCTCGGATAATCCGCTTCGAGAGCGATTGTCATCTTCCCGCCTTCAGGGAATTCAGCCTCGACGGTACTTCTGATGAACAGGTTCACCCACACAGTGTCTTCATTGACGTTAACCATATAGCCGCCCATGGAGGCAAGCGTTCTGGCGATATTCGGCGGGCAGCAGGCACAGCCAAACCACTGCTGGCGCTCAGTCTTTACATGCTTGCAGGTAGGATTGTGCTCCGTAACCGGCGGGTTGCTCGACAATGGATTTACATAATAGAAATGCTTGCCGTCCAGCGCAATTCCGGCCAGAACCGTATTATATAATGCCAGTTCTACTACATCCATGTATTTTCCGTCGTGAGTACAGCGGAACATCCGGTCTCCGAACATCGCCAGCGCGATCGATGCGCAGCTCTCTGAGTAATTCGTATCGTTCGGAAGATCATATTTCGATGTAAAGCGCTCACCGAAGGCTGCCGACCCGATACTTCCGGTGATGTACATTTTCTTCTCCGTAATGTCATTCCAGAGAAGTTCACACTGCCGGAACAGCTTATCATCCCGGAGCTCAGCCGCAAGATCCGCCATACCGCTGTAAAGATACGCGGCCCTTACCGCATGCCCCTCTGCCTCAGTCTGCTCAGAAAGCGGCCTGTCGGCCTGCTGGTAAGCAAGATCAAAATCCACGAATTCCGGGAAAATATACTTAAAGCCCTCGCGTGTTCTCTCACCCACAAAATAATTCGGCTCGGCCCCCCGCTCACGGACGAAATACTCCGCCAGATGAAGATATCTTTCACAGCCGGTAACCCGATAAAGCTTCATCAGTGCAAGTTCGATCTCAGGATGCCCCGGATAACCTGGAAGCTTTCCGGCTTCATGACCGAAGGTTCTGTCGATACAATCCGCATTTCGGATCATAATATCGAGAAATTTTCGCTTTCCGGTAGCCTCGTAATACGCGACTGCCGCCTCAATCATATGACCGGAGGTATAGAGCTCGTGACCTTCCATAAGATCCGACCACTTCGGTGTCCCTGTAATCGTAAAATAAGTATCGAGATAGCCGTCTTCCTCCTGAGCGCGGCCGATCAGGTCAATTGCCCAGTCGGCGGTCTTTTCAAGCTCGGGATCATGCTTTTTTGCCAGTGCAAACGCTGCAGCTTCGAGCCATTTGGCAACATCGGTGTCCTGAAAGACCATTCCCTGATGTGTCCCTTCAATATCTCCGGCAGCAACCTGAAAATTATGGATGCAATAGCTCTTTTCGGCTCCTTCGACGCGGTCATTGATCAGCTCCCACATAAACGGGAGTATCACCTCTTCGACCAGCCCGATATAGTTGTTCCAAAATGAGTCATCGATTCGAACTGATTTGAGCGGAAGTGTCCGCAAATAATCCTTGTGCATGAAATCACTCCTCTGCCGGCTTTCCTGTAAACCGACCCTGATGCTTAACCTTTATAAAATCTTTATATCTCTGTACCGGGAGCCCTGATGCGGCGCAGCAGCCTTGTACCCGGAACGCATCGCTGCCTCCGGCACGACATCCCTGTGCCCGGAACGCATCACTGCCTCTGAAACGTCCGCAAAAGTCTTATCCCGAATCGCTTAACCGGAACTGCTTATACCGGGCTTCGTCTGCTGCACATTGCAGATCGATGCCCCCTCAACCACGGTACAGGGAAGAACAACGTTGACATTTTCCGCATTGTACTGGCCAACCTTTCCCAGAAGAATTTCCATCGCCCTCATCCCCATCCGGATGAGCGGCCTGTCAACTGTAGTAATCTTCGGCAGTTCATAACGGATCACGTCATCATTATCAAAACCGCTCAGCGAGAGCTCATCCGGAATCGTAATCTGAAGTTCTGCTGCTGCGTCACGGATTCCCACAGCCATCTCATCATTGAGGGCGATAAAAGCCCTCGGTCTGTTCTCCCGCCTTAAAACCTCCAGCGCAATGCCTCTGGAAGTCTCGTAATCCCAATTTCCGGAATAGATCTCGGACTCTGAAAAGAGAAGGCCATACTCTTCAATTGCCCTCTTGATACCGGCGAGCCGCCGCCTGTTCGGATCCGAGTCTTTTCTGCCCGCCATCACCGCAATCTTTCGGTGACCGGCGTCAAGAAACCGACGCGCAATCTCATAGGCAGCCCCCATATTATCATAGCAGACAGAAGAACCTTCGCCCTCAGTATAACAGTAGCAATAGACAAGCGGAATGTCATCTTCCCGGAAAATATGCGGAATTTTCCTGTCATGCATCCCGACATAAATGACGCCGTCGACACGCATAGAACGAAACGTATCCATTGCCCGGTCAATTTCATCCCTGTAAGCTGCCATATCATCCGTGTTCGGATCGATTTTACTGAGCAGACGGAGGTTGCCGAGCATTGTCTGGCAGCCGCATTTTTCCGCAGCGCTGCTGATCCCATCAATAATAGCGGGAACATTTTTTGCCGTTACATCCTCTACCAGAACACCGATCAGGTTGGAGCGGCCGCTCCGCAGACCTTTGGCCAGCATATTGGAGCGGTACCCGGTTTCCTCGATAATCCTCAGAACCTTCTCACGTGTGGCTTCGCCGACCTTTCCGGATGCATTCAGAACATAAGAAACAGTTGCAGTCGATACTCCGGCTCTTTCGGCGATCTCTTTGAGTGTCATTGCAATGCCTCGCTTTCTGTCCGTTAAGTGCCGTTTGTTCTGTTATCGGATCAAGCTGTTATTTGAGTCCGGTTGTCTTGATGCCGCCGACAAGGTATTTAGACCCTGTAAAGTAAAGAATCATCGGTGGAATCAGCATGATGGTCGCAGCCGCCATGATGGAAGACCAGTTCATAACGAACATATTGCCGCCTGTGTACATATAAGATGTCATCAGCGCAACCGTCATGGTTCTGAATTTGTCGCTGTTCAGATAAAACACCGGCTGTGTCAGTTCATTCCACCAGAATACGCAGCTCAAGATCGCAATGGTCGCGTAAATCGGCTTCGTCAGCGGTACAAGCACCTTAAAGAACAGCTGTGGTCTCGAACAGCCATCGATAATCGCTGCCTCGTCAAGCTCTCTCGGGATTGAGCGGAAAAACTGACGGAACAGGAAGGTGTTGTACGGGTAAGCAAACCAGGCCGGGACAATCATCGGAAGCAGCGTATCGAGCCAGCCGAGTTTTCCGAACATGATATACTGCGGAATAATCAGGGCGATATTCGGAATCATCATCGTCGCGATGATAATGCCGAAAACCACATTTTTTCCTTTGAATTCCATTCTGGCGAGCGGATAAGCAACCAGCGAGGAAGATACCAGCGTACCGAGCGTGGTTCCGATCATCAGGATGACGGTATTGAACATATATTTCCAGATCGCGGAATTGCAGAAAATATATTTATAATTTTCCAGTGTGGGATTCTGAGGAATAATGCTGCTCGAGGTTGTGAACTCTGTCAGCGTCTTGAATCCGCCGGTCACGATCCAGATAATCGGTGTAAACATGATCACCGCAACGATGATCTTTATAATGTACATGATAATCTCAGAGGTGAGTTTTCGTTTTCCCATATTGGCACCTCTCAATTCTCATAATAGACAGTTTTGCCGGAAATTGCAAAAATCGCGATTCCGAACAGGGCCGCCAGCACGAAAAGTGCTACAGAAAGTGCACACGCATAGCCTACCTTCATGTTGCTGAAGGCTTCCTTATAAATCAGCAGGCTCAGCACCTGTGTCTTGCCGTTCGGATCACCGCTGTCACCGGTCAGCGGATAAAGGAGGGCAAAAGATCCGTTCAGAGCGCTGATGCAGCCGTTGACTGCATTAAAAAGCACAAGCGGTGAAACCATCGGCAGTGTGATGGAGAAAAACTTCGTCCAGCTGCTGGCGCCGTCGAGATTGGCAGCCTCATAGAGTTCCGTCGGAACATCACTCAGCCCCGACCGGAAGATCAGCATCATTTGACCGGTGTTGTACGTAAAGAGCGTAATGAAAAACACGACCAGATAGACCGTATTCTTATCATAAAGCCAGTTAATGCTGACTGTTCCGCCTTTCAACAGCGAGAGCAGACCATTCAGCAGACCGGCGTCCTTTCCAAAGATTGTGCGGAAAGCATAAGCAAGCGCAATGGACGGAATGACCGAGGGCAGGAAATAGCAGAACTGGAAAATGCCGTTCAGCCGCTGTTTCCTGTTGAGAAGAAGCGCCATGATCATCGCCCAAATCGTTGTGATCAGGACCATGATGATCGTAAACATGATCGTCACTTTAAGGGAATTCCAGAAAGTGGCACTCTTAAACATATTTTTATAATTCGCAAATCCGATGTCGTTGCTGAGACCATTCAGCTTCCGGTTCGTCAGTGATGTCCGGATCATGAACCCGACCGGGAACAGCGTAAAGCAGACAAGACCGATAATCCACGGAAGTATGAAGAGGTAGGCCGTAATGGTGTCCCGTTTGGTTCGTGACATATTCTCCCTCCCTTATAAAGACAGCTGATCAGTACACATAAATGAACAGACCCACTGCCGTTCAGGTGTGCACGCACTTCATGAATGAGCGTACAGATAAAACACACATTTCGTACACTGTAAAAAGAAAATCGGGGGCTGCGGAAATAGGCAGCCCCCAGCTAAAGACAGTCATTTCAATTAAAACAGGAATCAGAGCTTCAGAAAATTCAGCAATCAGTAACCGATTGTCTCAGCAGCATAATCAGAAGCGGCCTGAACAGCTTCCTCCGGTGTCATCTCACCGAGCATGCATGATTCAAACTTGGAAACAGCATCACTTGTTACACCTGACGGAAGGCAGGTATAACCGAAGACACCGGCTGCCAGAGAATCTGTCATAGCATCCCAGTTCGTGATCACGTTCTGTGCAGCTTCTGTCTTCCATGCGCCTTCATCTGCGATAGACTTCAGAGCTGACATGTTGCCGCTGTTCTTGGAGTTAATGGTCTGTCCTTCTTCACCCATGAGGTATTCGATGACTTCCCAGGCCGCATCCTTGTTGGCGCTGTTGGCGTTGATGGTATAGAAGCCTGTATGAAGTGTGTTGTACTTGCGGACGTTGGTCGGAATCGTAGCAATATCCCAGTTAAAGCCGAGAGAATCGCCATAGGAGCTGATCTGCCAGCTGCCTCTCCAGGTCATAGCTGCCTTGCCGGCTGCGAAGAGATCCGTTGTATCGGAAGACGGCTCATTCATAATGCCTGCGTCAACCATGCTCTTGCAATCTGTCAGGAAGGAAACAGCGCCATCGCCGATTACCATCTGACCGGTTGCCGGATCATAGATCTCATCGCCGGCACCGCCGATGCCTGCCCACCAGGTGTGCTGGCTCGGAATTTCAAAGCCGTATACGCCGTCGCCTGTAAGAGCTTCCGCTGCTGCGAGGAAATCCTCATAAGACCAGTCATTTGTCGGATATTCAATGCCTGCTGCATCGAACATATCCTTGTTGTAGTACATGATTTCGGTAGCCGCACACCACGGAAGTCCGTAGGTACCGCCGAGTCCGTCTGAAAGCTTGGCAACAGCATCAATCATATCGTCTGTGTCGATCGTTGAATCAGCAAGATAGTCGTCAAGAGCTTCGATGCCGCCAACCTGAGCGAAATTGCCGAGGTCGTTTTCCCATACGATCATGATATCGATGGAATTGTCCTGCGTCGCGACCATCTGGTTAAGCTTGGAGGAATAATCACTTTCCGCGATTACTGTATACTCAACATTAATTCCGGTAGCTTCGGTGCACTGCTTGAACATATTGAGTGAATCATCAGTAGGCAGCTCGTTCCAGGTGGAAACGGTAACTGTCGGAGCATCATCAGCGGCAGCTGTCACAGCTGCGCCTGTCGTCATACCAGCAAGCATAGCGCCTGAGAGCAAAACGGCTAAAGTTTTCTTCATCATCTTAATCTACCTCCTTGAGCATGTTCGAAACCCCCGCTGCGCTCTTTTCGGGTTCATCTCTCATAGAATCCCACGATTCATTTCCCGGACAACCTTTCGGAAAACAAAAAATAAACTGATTCGAGTCAGCGGAAAGGTTAATCGATTAAGTACGATTTGAAAATAGCATTTCTGTTCAGTGTTGTCAATATTTTCATCTTTCAGCCCTATACTTTTGCCGTTTTGTCTATATTTTTACATTTATTTTCAGTCAACATTTCATGTTGACATATCGATTTATTTAATCGTTTAAGTTTCTCTGTAAAAAAAATCACTTTGCGAAAACGATTATGACGCGCAAAAAAGTCATCTGGGCGTTTCACCGCACTGCAGCAAACGCCCGGAAAATTTTTTATATTGCCTCAGCATGCAATAGAAGCTGCCGATGTCAATTTCTTTTGTTTAACCAAAATAACGCTCCACGGTTGAGCGCGCAGCGCCGTACCCGGCAATCATTTCCCGGAACATCCCTTCGATTTTTTCACCGAGACCTGCCCGGTAGAGATCCACGCCAAAAAGATTTTCATTGGAAAGGACCGGCCTGAGCTGCCCCTTAAAGGTTTCAGGTCTGCCTAGTTCAATGCCGGAAAGCCGTTCATGGAGTTCGCCGACCAGCGGATCGGGAGCAAGCTCAAAGGCTTTTCCAAAGTCATCCACACCCATCATGTAACGCATACAGCCGGCAATGCCGAGAGGAATGGCCCAAAGCCGCTCCGCACTGCCGTATCTGGCCGCATAAGATTTTATGGTCTCTCCGAATCGGACGCTGAAGCCCTGCGTAACATCGGTACACAGCCGGAGATTCACGTCTCCCAGGTATCGGTTCGGAAAACGATCCGAAAATAATTCATCTGTAAATGCCTTCGGAGAAAGAATCACCGGATCCTGAATCACCGGCATGCCTTCCCCGTAAGCCACGGTTCTTGCCATTTTTCCAAAAACGGCATCGGTCATCAGATCTGCAAATAAGTCGATGCCGGCTACGACTCCGAGTGGTCCGAGAGCCGAATGCACCGGATTGAGGCAGGCCGTCACTTTCATCCGCTCCGCGAGATCCACGGTAATTCGGTCAGCCATATAGACTCCTTTTCCGTGTTCAAGTGCCGGACGCCCATTTGGAAAGCTGTCTTCAATCACCAGATACTGCGGGCCCTCTGCATTGGCAAACGGTGCGATGTAGGTGCGCTTTGAGGTCTCTGTCGGCTGCATTCCTTCGATACCCGCCGCCTCCAGTTCATCCGCAATCTTCCGGGCCGGTCTCGGTGTAATCTTATCGATCATCGTCCACGGAAATGCCACCCTCGCGGTATCCGAAACATAACTCAGAAAGCTCTCTTTGGCAAAGCCGCGGCGCACCCATTCGGAAGCAACTTCCAGTACAGAGTTCCGCAGCATATCCCCGTTATGAGACACATTGTCCATGGATACCAGTGCAAGCGGCAGCCTGCCGTTTTTGTAGCGTTCCAGAAGCATCGCTGTCACAATCGCCATCGCACTCGACGCAAAGTCCGGACCCTGTTCGAGATCTTTCTGAATAAAAGGAAAATACCTGCCGTCAGTCCCTTTGAGCGCATAGCCCTTTTCCGTTATGGTGAAGGAAACCATCTGCAGGGATGGATCGGCAAATACTTTTTTGAGCCGCTCCCATTCATCCGCATTTCCGGCGATAGCCCTGATCACTTCCGCTGAACCTCCCAGCACTTTCAGATCTCTTGTGCCATCGCATTTAAGAATTACGCTCAGGGCCAGATTGTCATGCGGAAGATAAATCTTATCGACCACGTCGAAATCAAAAGCTTCTGCACAAGTAATTCCTCTATCAAGATAACCTTTTTCCAGAAGATCGTCGGCAATTCCACCGATAAAGACACGGAAAATATTGCCGATTCCAAAATGAACCCATCTCGGATGCTCCTTTGCCAGCCGCGAAGTCTCCCTTATATCATAAGAGGGCAGTCGGATTCCCGCCTCTTCCCATGCTGCAGCATCTTTGAGACCTTCCAAAGTTAACTTCATGATTCATCCTTTCCCGCTCGAAACGTTATGCCTCTTTTTCAGTTTTATAAACTGTGGTAATTCCCATCGGTGAATGTGTCGGCCGTCAGCAGAAAGAAAAGCCCGATCTTAAGATCCTTTTCAGGAAAAAAAAAGGATCTTACTTTTGTCGAATTCTTCAAAGCGGCACCCGGAAGCGGATCCTGAATAATAATTTTCTCTATCAGGTCTACCGTGCAAGCTTACTTCTTTATGTAATTTCACCCGTATTTTCCGAATATTTCATTACGTTATCTGAGTTTCTCTATTGTACTACAGATTCAATAGATATCAAGGATGGAAAACCCGAAAAATTACAGTTTCGGTATGTAAAATTGCCCACTAAACGCATCACCGGAAATCCCTGTGCCCCGATCAAGTGCATATGCTTTTGAGCGGGCGATCCGGAACACAGTCTCAATAACTCTTCAAAGAACTCGGTTTTCCGTCCAGTCTTTTAAAACTGTTTCATCTTTTGCGCCGACGAGATCTCCGAATTCCTCCCTCATCTCACTAACCGCGCAAAGTTCAGCCGTTCGAATCACATCATCCATACCAAATTGCTTCTCTTGCTCCATCTGTAAGACCTGCGCACACAAAACCGTCAGAAGATCTGCCAGGCCTCTCATCAAAGCGCCGTACTCTCCCGTTTCTTTATAAACTGCGCTGCCCGATAAAATGGAGAAAATCGCTTTAAGATAAGTCAATGAAAGATCATTCTGTCCCGGTTCATCCGGTTTATCTGTTTCCGGCTTATTTTTCAAGATCAGCAGAAAACGATCCAGTTCTTTCATAACGTCGGCGTCTTTCAACAGCTCGTCCATAGGTTCGCCGATTCCAAGCTTATCGTCATGGTGATAGATCATCCGCCCGATCAATTCGATCTCCGACTCATTCATGATCTCCAGATCTTTAAGAATCTCCTTTGCCTTTTCCGCTCCGTTATGCGCGTGATTTTCCGCAATTCCGGTTGGAAAATAAGCAATGTCGTGGATCAGTGCGGCAATTGCGGCAATTTCATGATCTTCATCCCGTTCCTTTGCCAACAGCCATGCAGTTATCGCTGTTCCATATAAATGATGAAAACCTCTTTCACGCCGCTCCTGATCATCTATTGCGGCTAAAATCGGATCAAGGTACTCTCTTACAGCTTTTATCCTGCTTGTATCCTTTTTAACATTCATTATGCTGCCTTTCTCTTTCTTCTTGCCGATCTCATATCGAGACCACTGATTTTATCCGCGCTATATCTTTCAAAAGCAACGACCGCCATAATGATCAGACCTTTAATGACCGTCTGCCCGTAGGAAGACACCCCGAGAAGGCGAAGACCGTTCGTCATCAATGCGACAAATATCGCGCCGTATGCACATCCAAAAGCAGATCCGATACCATGGCCGAAATCCGCACCGCCGATTACGACGCAAAGCAGTACATCTGAATCATATCCAGTGCCCGCTGTCGGAGTTCCCTGCTGCGTCTGAGCTGCCAGAATCACTCCTCCGAGTGCCGCAGTCAATCCGGAGATTGCAAAGGAAGAGATCATTATAAGCCGAACCGGAATACCGACAAGATTTGAAGATCGCGGATTACTGCCAACTGCGTAAACCATTCTTCCGAACACTGTTTTTTCCGCCACAAACCAGATAAGCAGCGCCACGATAAGGAAAATATAAACCGGAACAGGGAACACGAAAATACGTCCTGTACCGATAAAATTGAATACTTTATTTCCGGTCGCTGCCCAGATCTTGCTTTGAAGTCCAAGTTCGGACAACCCAAACAGAACGTACTGAAATGCCAATGTGATCAGGAAAGAAGGAACATTCAGGAAATCGGAAATTGCTCCGGCCAGAGCGCCTCCTATTACACCGACGCACACAGCAAGCAGCATTCCGATCAGCATAGAGGAGATCGAGAAATTTCCCCTTACCATGCTCATGACAACAATCATACTTGCTACACTTGCCATGCCGCCGACTGACAGATCCGGACCTGATATCAATGCCGCAAACAGCATACCGCATGACATAACGCCATAAATTGCAGCACTATACAGAATATTCGAGAAATTTGATGCGCTGAAAAACATACTTCCGCGCACGATCGTCATGACTACGATCACCACCCCCATAAAGATCAGGCGGTTGTACTGAAACAATATCTCATTCAGATTTTTCTTTTCTTTATTCATGACTCATCCTCTCTGCATCAACCCCCATTGCTTTTGCCGAGATCCAAAGCTCGGTAGGTGTACCCTCCGACATCTCTCCGACTATTCTTCCCCTTCTCATCACAAGAATTCTTGTTGCAATTCTTATAATTTCGGCATTATCAGACGAAACCATCAGGATCGCAGCTCCTTTAGAAGCCATATCTTCAAGGATCTGATAGATTTCATCTTTTGCACCCACGTCTACGCCAACTGTAGGCTCATCTACCAGCAAAACCTTCGGAGAGCGCTCCAGCCATTTTCCAACAACGACTTTCTGCTGATTACCGCCGGAAAGATTGGATACGATCTTTTTCGGATCCGCGGGAAGAACATTCATATCTCTCACAAGCTTTGCGCCAAGTTCTTTTTCAGCTGTTCTGTTCATGAGAAAATTCTTAATACTCGTTTTCTCAAAAAAAGAGATTGATGCATTTCTTTCAATCGACATGATTGGAATAAATCCCTCTGCCTGTCGGTCCTCTGTTACGTATCCCATGCCTTGCCGGATATTCTTGCGAATACTTTTGATCGGTTTTCCATCCATTAAGATTTCGCCGTTAAAATGAGGATCCTCTCCGAAGATGCATCGCAGCAATTCCGTTCTGCCGGATCCGACAAGACCGCCGATACAAAGGATTTCGCCCGGATAAACCGAGAAATTGATATCTTCAAATGTTCCTTTTTTCGATACATTTCTAAGTTCAAGTGCCGGCTTTCCACTGCCGGCTTTCAGCTTACCTTTTCTGGAAAGATTCAGACGGTGTCCGATCATACTCTGCACGACCTGCATCGGATCAATCTCATCTTTATTGAATACACTGGCAACTTCGCCATCACGAAGCACTGTGATTCTGTCCGCCAAATCAAAGATTTCATCCATTCGATGCGAAATATAAATGATGCTGATTCCTTTGCTTCGAAGATTGCGAATCATTCGGAAAAGGATCTGAGATTCCTTATAGCTCAATGAAGCTGTCGGCTCGTCCAGAATAATCAGTTTCGCATTACCGGACACCGCTCTCAGGATTTCAACCATCTGTTTCTCTGCAGTGCTGAGCTCGCTGACGAGTTCTGTTGCATCCATTTCCAGTTCATAGGAATCGATCATCTTCTGAACTTCTTCATTCATCTGACGTGTCTGTAAAAATCCGGCCTTTGTCTTTTCTCTGCCGATCATGATATTCTGGGCAATGCTGAGATTCGGCATCATACTGAGTTCCTGATAAACAACTCCGATTCCGCTATTAAGAGAATCCCGACGGGAAGTGATCTCAACCGGTCTTTCCTGAATATAGATCGTCCCATCATCTTTCGGATAAACTCCGGTAATAATCTTGATCAGTGTTGATTTCCCTGCTCCGTTCTGACCGCAGAGCGCATGGACCTCGCCAACCCGAACATCAAAATCAACATTGTTTAATACTTTGACACCAGAAAATTTCTTTACAATTCCCTCTGTTCTTAAAAAGATCTGTTCTGCCATCGCTCATCCTCATTCCCTGTCTGTTTTCATTGCTGCAGACCGTTCTTTCATTTTGCGTCCTGCCATCTTAAGCAAAAGATCCGAACACATGATCAATAATAAGCACGCTCCCTGTATCATTCCGATGTAGGAGTTTGGGATGTTAATTTTCATCAATCCGTTTTTCAGCACATACATGAACGTAATACCGACAAATGCTCCAACCGCATCAGAGACACCACCGGTCGCGCCGTAAACCATAATATTGGCGCCGCCGATAATAACCGCTGATATAGCCAGGAATTCCATTCCTCCCGCTGAACTCAGAATCGTGGCGCCGAGTTTCGCTGTTGTAAACAGGGATGAGATACCGACCAGCGCACCCATAACTGCAAACGTAATATATTTCACTCTGCACTCATCAACCCCCGCAAGAACAGCAGCCTTCTTATTGGAACCGAGAGCATAGACATAATTTCCGTATTTCGTTTTTTTCATAATGATCTGTGAGAATACAACGACCAGAATAAAGATAATAATTGATAAATAGACAAGACCGAACTTCGTCTCCAGGATCTTAATGTCCATTCTTTTAAATACGACAGTAGTGGGATAGCCGTTTGCTTTAAAAGATAAATAAAATCGAAGTCCGTCATAGACTTTCGACATCGCCAGCGTCGTGATAAATGAGCTGACATGAAGATAATAAACAATTGTATAATTCAGCACTTCCAAAAGGATGGAAAGCAGCACAATAATCAGCATAATAACTACCAGCGGCAATGTGGTTTCTTCAAGCAGTCTCCCCGCGATCGTAACCATCAAATAGACGATCGTGCCGCAGGAAAGATCAATTTCATCGCATCCGAGGATAAAAGCCATACCAACGGCAAGAAATCCAACCAGACAGGCTTCACGATAAAGGCTGATCCAGTTGCGTACGGTAAGATATGCCGGATTTAATGAACCAAATACTATCGATAATAAAATGATGATCGCGATGGAAATAATTATCTTTTTATTTTTGATTTTTATTTTTTTCGTTTGCATAATCAGGAATCTCCGGGACGATACCTTTCCTTAATTTATCAGTAACAAAAACTGTTTTTGCAGTATCCGTTTTTGAAAAATAAACTGCCGCAGTTATGACTGCGGCAGTCTGTTGTCATTTATTCCATAACTCCCCAGGAACGAAGAAGATCTCTTGCTTCTTCTGTTTCATCTTTTGTGATGATCTGCGCGTCATAGAATACTGTGCGAACTTCATCCTGCGCATTCATATCAAGGTTGCTGTTGATTGCATATAATGCAAATTTTGCCGCAAGCTTGCCGCCGTCAACAAAGTTCATTAAGATACTTCCATCGCACAGACCTTCGTCGATATACTCAAGCATCTTTTCAGAGCAGCCGCCTGCACCGTAGATCAGGATCTCGTCACGGCCGGCTGCCTGAGCTGCCATTGCAGCGCCTTCTGCCATTTCATCACAAGCTGCAAAGACAAAATCAACATCATCGTATTTTGTCAGCATATCTGCCATGATGGACTGCCCCATTTCAGTAGAATAGTCACCATTCTGTAATTCCAGCATCTCCCACTGATCGGAAACGCTCTGCATATACTGCTGGAAGCTGTAGAACGGTTCGCTTGTCAGATTCATTCCGCTTTCCGGCGGTCCAATGAAAAGCCACTTACCGGAATCTTTACCTGTTGCTTCGATTGCTTCCTGTGCAAGAAGCTTGCCGCCAAGAGGACCATTCGGCGCAACATTCACAGCATGACCGACTGAAGGAGCAAGGTTCAGTGACAGAAGCGGAATTCCGGCATCCATGACTTCCTGACATGCGCTGACAATTGCCTGAGAATCTGTAGCCTGTACAAGGACTGCATCAAAGCCCTGAATGACCGTGTCTTCAAGCTGAGCAACCTGCGTATCCGCATTGCCCTGAGAAGCAAAAACCTGATAGGTTACATTGTCATAGCTTTCGAACACAGAATCGAGGCCCATCAAGAGCTGCATTGCTGTATTGTCGGATTCGCTGTACAGGCATACCGCAATCTTAACCGGATCTGAGTACGCATTCTTGGATGTGTGTGTCCCATCTGCCATTGCACATGAGGAAACACCAATGACACCTATCATTGCTGCCGTCGGCCTTCCAATCAGTTTCTTAAGCTTCATATTTTTCTCCTTTCGTTTCTGCAAAATGTAATATATTTACATTTTGCTTCTCTCTGTGGCACTATTGTAAATTTATTTCATTTAATTGTCAATTCATTTTCATTTATGTATTTTATTTCATCATATTACTCAATATTCGATTAATATTGTTGTGTAATTTTCATATACCATTTTATTTACATTAATATTGAAATTTTTATTTGAATTATTATAATAAATTTGAGATAATTTCCTTATTATGAAAAAGCACAAAAGGATTTAATCAATGAATCGCACAAAAGTTACAATTCAGGACATTGCAGAGGCGGCCAATGTATCGATCGCCACTGTATCAAGAGTCATCAACAACTCCGGAAAAGTAAAAGATAATACTCGTATCCGCGTACTCACCGCTGCCAGAGATCTTCATTTTGATATCGGAAGTTCACCGATCTCCCTGCTTTTGAGCGAGCTTGAACCGGAAAAGCCCAAGCCGGATACCAAAACAGGTTTTCTCGTATTTACACCTTCTATCACAAACTCATTTTATGGAAGTGTAATAGACGGCATTCAATCAGCAGCAATCGCTAATCATGCAGATTGTCTGGTGATCCCGAGAAACATGGCGGAACTGCCCGAACACGAACTTCGCCTGTTGATTTACGGCACAAATGTGTCCGGAATCATCACGTTCAGCCTTCTCCCTGATACGGTATTAAAGACAGATGCTGTCAATATCCCGATTGTTCAGTGTTCTGAAAGCGATGACGACCCCAGGTACTCCTCGATTGGAATCGATGACTACACAGCATCCGTCAATGCTATGGAACACATTCTCGGAACCGGGAAGACAAAAGTCGCGTTCATTAATGGGCCTGCCAATTACAGATTCACAAAAGAAAGACAGCAGGCTTATGTTGATACCATGAAAAAGCACGGTCTGCCGATCAACCCGCAATGGATGATTCAGCTTCCCAGTATCGGAACCGAAATGGCATATTCCACTGTCATTCAGTTGTTATTGAGCAAAGATGCGCCCAACGCATTTTTCACGATCTCCGACTCTCTTGCGGCTACTGTCATTCTTGCGGCAAAACACACCCATCTTCATATACCGAACGATCTGGTTGTTGTCGGCTTCGATGATGTGGAAATTTCAAGACTCTGCTCACCGACCATCACAACGATCTCACAGCCAAAATTCTCAATGGGTTATTCTGCCTGCGAGATGCTGCTTGAGAAGATTTACAACCCTCAGGCGCCTGTCAAACATACCAAGATGGGAACCGAATTACTGATCAGAGGTTCAACTTACTCGCAATTTACCGGTTAATCCGCTGACACTCTTCATATTTTGAATTACGACTTGTACAAAAAATCGGGGTGATAAAAAATCCCCCGATTTTTTATTTATGAAGCGCTCACATTAATTGAATTGAATTCAAATCACATACTGCTCCAAATATCTCTTACTCAGTCTGATTGAATTCAGAATCTCTTCTTCACAGCCTTCAAAGGCCCTGTCTTCCACCTCAATACATGTGTATCCGTTATATCCGATATCGGTTAACGCCGAAACATACCGCTTCCAGTCGACATCACCAAGTCCCGGAATCTTCGGCGCCATATAATCAAGCGGGTAAGCCAGAACTCCAACTTCTTTAAGCCGTTCCGGATAAAGTTTGATATCCTTGTAATGAACGTGAAAAATTTTTTCTTTAAACTGATAAATTGGTGCTATATAATCCATCTGCTGCCAGACAAAGTGCGACGGATCATAATTGATCCCAAGATATTCACTTGGAAGAATTTCAAAAATCTTTCTCCAAAGTACAGGTGATGTCATCAGATTCTGTCCGCCCGGCCATTGATCCGGACCAAAAAGCATGGGGCAGTTTTCAATCGCGATCCTGACCTTTTTCTCTTCTGCGAGCGAAATAATAGAAGGCCAGATTTCTTTGACCAGTTCAAGATTTTCTTCAACATTTTTGGTTTGATCTCTGCCAATAAAGGTAGTTACCATTCCAACGCCAAGTTTTGCGCTTGCGCGGATCACCTTCCTCAGGTGAGCAATATTCGCAGCACGTTTCTCAAGGTCTCCATCCATCGTATTCGGATAAAATGCCAGAGAAGAGACCTCGACATGTTTTTCCTTCGCGTAATCCCGAATGTGTCTGCAATAAGCATCATCAGCAAGGACAGCGTCAACATCGATATGGCTGACACCCGCGTAGCGGCGTTCTGCCTTACCTGACGGCCAGCATGCCGCCTCAACACATTGAAGTCCCATTTCTGAGACCGTATCGATCATTTTTTCAAATCCATATAGTTCAAGAATTGCTGATACCAGTCCCAGTTTCATTGCGTCCCCTCCTTACTGATTGACTTTTACAGCACAGCCCTTATCCGACGACTCAATGCTTCCAAAGACAGCATTCATCGCCTTCAGAACGCTCTCTCCGGAAATACAGGGTTCTGTATTATTTTCAATGCTCTCGATAAATGCATCAATAATTCCGGTTGAAGTCTGGTTATCATTCGTCTGAATCCGGTCAACGTGGTAACAGATCTCGCTTCCGTCCTTCATATTCATTCTGATCGAACAGTCTGGATCGTCAAAGATCCTCATGATTCCCAATTCTCCGTAAATGATAGTTGAGTTGTCTTCCGGACCGTAATACGTCCAGCTTGCCCGCATCGTGCCAACGACCCCGTCAGCCATCTGATAAATACAAAATGCGTTGTCATCTACTCCGATCAGGCTGCCGGTAGCATCCTTTTTATCAAGCGTCACAACTTTTGCCGTTGTTTCTACAACATAAGTATCAAGCAGATACTGGATCAGATCTGTCTTATGGACACCCAGATCTGCCATGGCCCCCATTCCGGATTGCTTACGGTCAAAAAACCAGGTATTCACTCCGGGATCAATGCTCCATGTTTCCGGACCGCCATGTCCAAAAGAAGTAGCGAAACTAATGACTTTTCCGAGATCACCTCTTTCGATAATAGATTTTGCCAGTCTGTGCGTTCTGACGAGACGCTGGTTCTGATCAATCATCAGCTTTTTTCCATTCTTCTTCGCCGCTTCAACCATCGCCTCGCAGTCCTTCAGTTCTGTAGCCATCGGCTTTTCACAAAGCGCATGTTTACCGGCGTTCAACACTTTAATCGTATCTCCGGCATGTGCCTTGTTCGCCGTACAGATACTGACAGCATCAATATCGGGATCACTCAGCATTTCTTCCACGCTGGCGTACGCTTTCGCTCCAAAGCGCCTGGCAAGTTCTCCTGTTCGCGCTTCATTAATATCGTAAAATCCTTTTATCTCTGCGTTCTTGTTTGCCAGATACTCCGGAATATGCCGTGTCTGGGCAATCTTCCCGCAGCCAATTATCCCCACTCTCACCATCTAATATTTACCTGATCAATCTTCTATAATCTCAATTTTTTCAAGCGGTACGACCTTCGGGCACGAAAATTGCTGGAAGATCTGCGGTTTACACCATTCAACAGCATTCTTAATAACCTGCTGAACGTTCTTATCGTAATAAATCGGGTAAGTCTCATGTCCTGGCAAAAAGCTGAAGATCTTTCCATTGCCTCTCTGCCAGGTGCATCCTGTTCTCATTACATTGCCGCCGGCATACCAGGAAATAAAAATAACATCATCCGGCTTTGGAACGTCAAACCTCTCACCATACATTTCTGAATGCGGAAGTTCAAAATACTCGCCTACACCTCGTGCAATCGGATGCTGCGGAGAAATATTCCAGGCACGTTCTTTTTCTCCGGCAACCCGCCATTTAAGAGAACAGCTTGTCCCCATCAGCAGTTTAAATGGTTTTGATTCATGCGCGGAATGAAGCGCAATAAATCCCATACCTGAATTAACCCGGGCCCGTACGCGTTCAGCTATCTGATCCGGCACTTCTTGATGGAATTTATGTCCCCACCAGAGAAGAACATCTGTTTCATTTAAAATCTCTTCGGTCAGACCGCATTCCGGTTCATCCAATGTGGCTGTCCTCACAACATTTTCCCGATTCTCTTTTAAAAATGAAGCCAGAACTTCGTGAATGCCATTCGGATAAACAGCTGCGACCTTTTCATTGTTCTTTTCCTGTCGAAACTCGTTCCAAATCAATATGCGTGTCATACCTTTACCTCTTAATCTTAATAGTCCTCAAGATCATTAAAATCAACCGGCTGATGAGTATCTGCCGAGCGATATGCCGCTTCACTCATAAAACTCAGCATAACAGCGCGGTCATTATTCTCCGGATAGCGTGCTCCGTTCTGAATACAGTCAATAAACTCATCGAGTGTTGAACCAAGAGCCGGACCGAACGGAATACGTTCAAACTTCGGATTCTCGCCATGGCGTATTGCCAGATAATCAAAATCCTTATCTGATCTGTCGTCGCGATAGAGAATCGTTCCGTCTGTGCCATGGATAATGACGTCTGTCGTGACTGGTCCATTCGCCCAGCCTTCTTCAAGAATTGCGTATGGACCGTCAGAAAACTCATACATTACCGCCGCACAGTCTTCCATATCACCGCGTCCAGTAACTGAATTCATATGCGCATAGGCGCGAACCGGCATCTTCCCCATAATAAACGGAAGCATATACTGCGGATGGCACATATCGGCATAGCATCCGCCTGCACCATCAGCTTTGTTTAGAAATCCATGGCCTTCCGGAAGATAACCCATATCATCGGAAGGATAAAATCTTGTGCAGATGCCGTGAGCATGCCAAATCTTCACATCGATCACTTTGCCGATGACACCTGACTGAACAGCATCACGGATCTTACAGCACCAGTCTTCGTGAATGCGGCTCAGCATAACGATCATCGGAACATCGTTTTTTCTCGCTGCTTCCACGATCTCTTTTGCTTCTTTGCCTGTCGGCGCAAGAAGCTTATTAATATAAAGCGGCTTTTTTGCTGCGATTGCTTTCATCGCCACTTCGTAATGCTTTGTGGTTTCATTTCCAATCACTACTGCGTCAACATCATCACGCGCCAGAATGGCATCGAGATCGTCCGAAAACTCAATTCCGAGAATCTCGCATCCGTGCTTTCCGCGCTCGACGTCCCAGTCCCATCCGACGACTGCTTCGATATTATCGTTATCGCTTACTGTTCCGTAGACACCTTTCCCCGGAAACATCACTTCCGGATTCGGGAGCGCATGCGTATGCCAGAAGCCAAGATATGCGACTCTGATTTTTTTACTCATGGTATATTTCTCCTCAAGTACAGTTGTTTATTCACAAATCGGTCTGGTCGGGCCGTCACCGCAGGTTCCCTTGCAGAGACCGGTCTTTTCAATCGCTGCGGAAATTTCTTCGATATCATCATCTGTAAGAGTGAGTTTTGCCGCGTCAAGGAATGCATCAAGCTGTTCCGGCTTTCTCGCGCCGCAGATCGCGCCCGTAATGCCTTTCCAGGCGATTACCCATGCAATAGAAATTGTTGCTACCGAAACATTATGACGTGCTGCGATCGGTCTCAGATATTCTACAAACTCAAGAGCCTGCGAATAAACCGGTTCCTGGAACCAATAGAGATTCGGTCTAAGCGGATCACCTGCAGCCTTAAACTCATTTACAGAATTCTTTGTATATTTTCCTGCCAGAATACCATGCTGAAGCGGAGCGAAGGTGATAATTGAAGTCTGGTTCTCTTTTGCCCATTCCAGCACTTCAAGTCCGCCTGAATTATGACCATTGTCATAGTACGGTCCATTCATGGAGCGATCAACCAGTGAAAGCGGCTGCTGCAGGCAATCAACATGAGCAATGGCTTCACACCTTTTGATCAGATCAAGCGGATGGTTTGAAAGACCGATGGAACGAACCTTTCCTTCTTTTACAAGAGCTGCTGCTGTTTCCCAGGACTCTTCGATCGGAGTATTGTTATCCGGCCAATGGAACTGGAGAAGGTCGATCACTTCCACGCCTAGTCTGCGAAGAGAATCTTCTGTCTGTTTACGGATCGAATCCGGCTGAAGAGACTTTACTTTTACAGCTTTATCATTCCCTTCGTCAGCGCGGTCAAATACCCAGGTTGAAGTAGTAAAAACATATGGTCTTTCACTTACCGGAATATCCTTGATGCCTCGTCCGACCATGATTTCGCCGTAACCAAGACCATAGCTCGGTGCTGTATGAATCCAGTTAATACCTTCCGAAACAGCTCTGTGGATCGTCTTGATAGACAGATCATCATCGGAATTACAAAATCTTCCCGAGATCGCCAGTGATCCGAGACCAACATTGGAAATTTCCAGATCACTCTTTCCCATTCTTGTGTATGTCAAATTCTCATTTCTCTTCTGCATAATTAAGCCTCCTATTAGAAATATCTGTCAAATAATATCATGATCATCAGATACAAACATTCTGATTTATCCTTTAAGACCACCGCCGAGGCTGACCATCATCTTCTTCTGTGTAAACAAATAAAGAATTACCATCGGAAGAAGAGAAATAATGACAGCTGCAAAGATGATGTTCCACTGAGAAAGATAAGATCCCGTCAGCGAATAGATGATTGCAGGCAGTGTTTTAATCTTAGAACCGTTCAGGAAAACGATCTGATCAAATGTATCGTTCCAGATGTACAGCGAATTCAACAGAAGAACGGTACCGGTAATCGATCTCATCTGAGGCATTACGACTTTCATGAACATGTCTGAAAATCGAGCTCCGTCAAGAAGAGCCGCCTCTTCATAGCTGATCGGAAGCTGCTTGAAAAATCCCGTATAAAGGAAAATCGTCATAGGCATTTCCTTACATACATAAAGGAAGATCATTCCCGGATAAGTTCCGACCAGATGAAGGGTACGCAAAACCGCGTACATCGGAATTAAGCCCAGCTGTGAAGGAATAATGATTCCGACAACACAAAGCATGTAAGCAAGGGTTGTCAATATTCCTTTATTCCTCGCAATTCCATATGCCGTGATCGAACCGATCAGCACCAGAAACACCAGCGCCCCTGCTGTGATTACAAGACTGCTGATCAAAGCTCCTGAAAAATCGGCATTGATTCCCGCGCCTTTAAACACGTCAATAAAGGATTGAATATTAAAGCTTGAAGGTAAGCCGACCGGATTAACGTATACTTCTTTTGTTGTCTTAAAGGCATTGATGATCAGCACATAAAAAGGAATGGAAAAGATCAGCACAACAAGGATCATAAAGATCTCCCAGGCAAATGTTTTTCCTGTATATCTTTTATCCATTCACTTTCTCCTCCTGTCTTGCAAGCAGAACAACCTGAAGAACACCGATCACGGAAACGAGAATCGTAAGAAGAAGAGCCAGTGCCGAACCGTATCCGTACCTGCCGTTGACCCAGGTCTGCTGATAAAAATCACTCGCAAGTGTTTCAGTCCAATGAGCCGGCCCGCCGCCGGTCAGACCGATGACCTGATCAAATACACGAAGTCCCGAAATTGTCATTAAAGTAACTACGATCGTAATCGATGGCGCCAGCATAGGTCTGGTAATGTAAAAGAATCGCTGAAAAGCTCCTGCGCCGTCAACACTCGCTGCTTCATAAAGGTCTTTCGGAATAGATTCCAAGCCTGCTGAAAATATTACCATCGAATAACCTGCGTTCTGCCAGATCATAACGAATAAAATGCACCAGAGTGCCGTGCTCGGATCTCCAAGCCAGTTTTTACACAATTCGGAATGTCCGATTGCTTTTAAAAACATGTTGAGTGGTCCGTCATTATTCAGGATATATTTCCATACTTGAGAAATAGAAAGTGGAATCATAACCGCCGGGATGAAAAGCAGCGAGCGCAGTACACTTACTGTCTTCAATTTCTTCTGAAGCGCCAACGCCAGAAGAAGACCTATGATAATAACGCTGATCACAAACGGAATCGCGATTTTGAACGTATTGCAGAGAGCTCGAAAATCCTGCTTTGAACTGAATATCTCCACGAAGTTTTGTAAACCCACAAAATTATAAGAACCAATTCCTTTGAAATCAGTAAACGCATACATCGCTCCTGCAAGCGGAGCGGCGAAATGCCCAATCAGTGCGATCACTAACCCCGGAGCAATAATCATTGCCGGAACATGAACTCCAACCTTCTTTTTTCTATGATTCATGAATCCTGTCCCCTTTTCCGGCGGGCAGAGATAAAGCTCTGCCCGCTTTTCTTAAGTTCGTTTTTCAGTAGAATGATTATTCAGCGGCTTCATCCATTGCTGCAAGAACTTCTTCAACACTCATCATGCCGGTAAGAAGTGCCGGAATATCATCACCTAGTGTATTAGATGCTTCCGGACCGTCCCATGTTACGCATGGAATCATAACAGTCTTCTCTACTGCCGCAAGTTCTGTATACTGTTCCGGAGTTTCGTCTTCGCCTGTAGCCTGAGCCGGTGTTAATTCAGAACCGCCAGCTGCATCAATCCAGACCTTGTTGTTTGCCGCTTCTGTAATGTAATTAATAAATGCAACAGCCGCATCCGGATTTTCGCTGTCTGCATTGACTGCAAACATAGTTCCCGGCCAAAGCATCATGACCTGTTCGCCGCCTTCAAATGTCGGCATCGGGGCCATAGCGATCGGGCATTCCGCATCAGCGCGCTTGATAGCCGCATATCTGGAAGTCAGATCAAGAAGCATAAATGCGCTGCCGCTTACCATCTGTGTAACGACTGCATTGGTATCATCTGTTGCCACGGAATCGCTGAATGCCCCTGCTTCCTGAAGTTCCATAAGCTTATTGAGGCCGGCATTCCATGCTTCATCTTCGCTGAAAGAAGTGATGTCCTTTGTGAAAGACGGTTCTTCACAAACAAGCATAGATGCTGCGATCATTGCCATTGTGGAATGTCCGCCGGCAATAGAAACCGGAATCTTGTCCGGAGCAACTTCTTTAATCTTTGCAACCAGAGTAAGAAGTTCGTCCCAGGTTGTCGGTACTGTCAGACCATATTCTTCAAACAGTTCTGTATTATAAATAATGCCGCTGAACTGAACACCGAGGCAAACACCATAAATCTTGTCATCAACCATTACGGAATCAAGGTTGCCGTCCCAGACTCTCTGACCATATTCTGTATCGGTAAGATCCATTGTGACGCCGGCCTCAACAAGGGATCCAAGGTTCGGTGAAGAAGTTCCTGTACCTGCAAAGCATGCAAACACATCTGCCGCAGCGCCGTTCTCAAGTTCTGTCATAAGGCTTGCAGTATATGTCGGTGTTCCGGTATCACCAAATTCAGCCTGAACAGAAACTCCTGTTGCTTCTTCAAATAACGGAGCAATTGCTTCAAGACCCGGTCTGCCTGAATTCGCAGATGTTACAACACGAATGCTTCCGCTTAAATCACCGTCAGCTGAAACTACGGTACCAAGTAAAGAGGTGGCTGCAAGTGCTGCCGAAACGAAAATACATGACATCTTTTTTACATTTTCTTTCATATTTTTCTCCTTTTGCCCTTATATTTTTCTTTTTGCGGGCTCATGCGTCTAATAT
>R11__coassemble_428_pt1 | contig 27815 bp, 25 predicted proteins | sample R11__metabat2_low_PE_006 | metagenome-assembled genome bin R11 | reverse complement strand
ATATTACGGACAGGCGCACCGTATAGATACATACAATTCATATTTTCACGAAAAGCAGCCGAAGAAAAATGACAAAGGAAGAATGGCAGGCGATCAGGGATCACGATGCCTCATATGATGGGAAATTTTATTATACGATTAAACGGACCAGGAAGATCTGCTGTCCGTCCTGCAGCCTTGAAAAGGGCTGCACGCCGCTCAATGTTGTGATTTTCCGGACTTTTGAAGAGGCAAGGGAGCGGGGGTATCATGCGTGCAGATGCTGCCACCCGGAGAGGATCGTCTGCGGAGATCCGAAGACGGAGCTCGCTGAGGAGGCAAAAGAGTATCTTAAGGAGCATTACACCGATAAATTCGATCTGGAGTCTCTGGCCGACGCACTTCATATTAATAAATTTTATCTCGTGAGAACCTTCCGGGAGAATACGGGATTTACTTTGCTCGCTTACCACAGCAGCCTTCGGTGCGATGCGGCGAAGCAACTGCTTCAGAAGCTGGAACTGTCGATTTCCTATATCGGAAGTGTGACAGGCTTTTCTTCCGCGTCACATTTTTCACAGGTATTTCGCAAAATGACCGGCAAAAGTCCGAGGGAGTACCGCCGGGAGTACCTGAATAGCCTGGATGCCATTGCGTTATGAATGAAGCACTCAGGCGCGGACCGCTAATTTAGTAAGGCACGGAAAGTGCCGGAAAACCTTTTTTCGGAGGAGATGACGATGAATAATCAATCGAAAGGCGGGATCATCACCGGAGCCGCCGCTGTTTTATTGAATGCAGGCCTTCTCGTCGGCATGATCACTGTTTTTCATGCCTGCGGCGCAAAGGAGGACGGAAGCTGGATGACCTGCCACTATGCGGAGAGAATGATTGAGGCGATTGCGGCAGTCCAGACAATTGTTTCACTGATTCCGTTCGTGATCAGAAAAAACGGCGCTGCGGCGGCGATTTCGCTGGCGCTGATTCCGGGGACGGTTCTTATGATGCTGATCCCGAATGTGCTGATTCCGCTTTGTATGATGCCGGATATGCGGTGCCGGATGATTATGAGAACAGCAGCGCTTGTATTTGGAATTCTGATCCTTGCAGCGGCGGTTGCAAACGCAGTGATTTCTATGAAAAAAAAGAAGTGACTGTAAATCGAAGCGAAACGGTATTTTTATGAAGAATACCTTTTGCTGCGGGATTGAAAGAGGAACAGCAGGAAATATGTCTATGAAAAACAGTTATCCGTTAAAAAATCTTCAGCGGCGTCCCGGCCGGACAGCTGCTCTGATGCTTCTGTCTGTCTTTCTGACGTTTGCGATCCTTGGCGGATCGCTCTTGATTTCGGGGATGAAGACGGGGCTTTCATCTCTTGAAAATAAACTCGGCGCCGATATCATGGTTGTTCCCTATGAGGCGACGACGAAGGCTGATTTAAACGGCATGATTCTGCAGGGAAATCCAGGCTATTTTTATATGGATGCCAGCGTGACCGATAAGCTGAAGACGATCGAGGGCGTCGGACAGGTCACGGAACAGTTTTATCTTGCGACTGTGAACTCCGGCTGCTGTTCGGTAAAGGTGCAGCTGATCGGGTTTGACCCGGAGACGGATATTTCCATTATGCCATGGATCCGGAATACATACGAGGGCTCCATCGGTTATCTGGACATCCTGGTCGGAAATGATCTCAATGCTTTTCCGGGGGATACCCTGACATTTTACGGAACGGAGTGCCATGTCGTCGGCAAGCTCGAACAGACCGGAACTTATCTGGATACGGCCGTTTATATGACCGAAGAGTCGATTAAAACCCTGATCCAGTCGGCGAAGGACCTGCAGTTTAACGATTTTGGAGATATTGATCCGGAATCGGTTGTCTCCTGTGTGTTGATTAACGTCGCAGATGGCTACAGCATAGAAGAGGTGATGGACAATATCAACATTCATGTCCGCAAGGTAGAAGCGGTTCGGACGCAGAATATGATCTCCGAAGTGGCGGATCAGCTGACCGGTTATACGGGAATCACCGCTGTCCTTATGGCTGCGGTCTGGATCCTCGCGCTGGTGATCCTCGCAGTTGTCTTTTCGATGATTTCAAATGAGCGAAAAAAAGAGTTTGCGGTTCTGCGTGTTCTCGGTTATACGAGACGGCAGCTGGCAGGCGTGATAATGAAGGAGTCACTGTTCCTTGGAGCGGTGGGTAGTATACTCGGAGCTGCTGCTGCGGCTCTCTGCGGTTTTCTCTTCAGCGGCTTTGTGGAGACGGCGCTGGGTGTTCCTTTTCTTATGCCGGAAGGACTTTCACTGGTGCTGCTGATTTCTCTCTCGGTTCTGGTTTCGATTGCAGCGGGAACGATCTCATCGGCGATCTGCGCGGTGCGCATTGCGGGCATTGATACGGCACTCATTTTGCACAGAGAAAACTGAAAAATCGGAGCCCCGCTGCTATCGAATTGAGAACAATATGCAGGGAGGAACGGAGTTTTTTCAGACGGGAAAAGTTAGGCGGAGGACGATTATGACGCTGACAGCCGGCGGAATCGGGAAACAATTTTTAAGAAAAAAAGGTGGTACTAATGTTTTTACTGCAGTTGAAGGTGCAGATCTTTCGCTGGAATCCGGAACACTCACGGTTCTGATCGGGCGCTCGGGCAGCGGGAAGAGCACACTTCTTAATATGCTGTCGGGACTGCTGTCGCCGGACAGCGGCAAGGTGCTGCTTGACGGCCGGGATATATATCAGATGAGCGACCCGGAGCTCTCTGCCATAAGAAATTCTGAATTTGGAGTTGTGCCTCAGGGACAGACGGCTCTTATGTCGCTGAATGTTCTGGAAAACGTATTGATGCCGTATTCAATCCTTAAGAGAAACAAAAAGAATACGGGAAATGATGCGGAAGCAGAGGCTTATGCGCGTGAACTTCTGCGGAGGCTGGAGATAGATGAGCTCGCGGAGGCCATGCCGTCGGAGCTTTCGGGCGGAGAGATGCGCAGAATGGCGATTGCGCGGGCACTCCTGAACCGTCCGGCATTTATTTTTGCAGATGAGCCGACGGAAGATCTTGACACAGAAAATACCCGTTCTGTCATGTCGATTTTCAGGGCGATGGCCGACGGAGGAACCGCCGTACTTGTTGTGACACATGATCAGGAGGTTCCCGAATACGCCGACAGAGTTCTGAGGATGGAGAAAGGAGTTCTGACGGACAATATTGTGAAGGATAAAGAATGAAACACCAATGAAAGGCACAGAACGGGAAAGGAATTTTTATCGAAAACTTCAATTAAAGTCAAAAATGTGAAAGAAATGCATCAATAAGAAGTCAATTATCGGGAACAGCGAGTAATAGATTTCTGTATAATAGTTAACAGCTTTTAACTGGGGAAAGAAAAAATTCTCTAGCAGTAAAGCAATTGTTGGACAGGAAGAAAGAATAAATTATAATCAGTTGCTTTCTTCGGTGATTAGAAGCCTGATGACATACAGCCTTCTTCGGTAAAAGCTGAGTCGACGGCAGCTACGGATATTTTCCGTGTCGGCTGAAACGATCGCCGAAAAAGATTGATCTTCGGACTGTTCGGGGGAAAGAGAACGAAATGGAAAAGACAGTAAGAAAAAGAGGACTTTCGCGAATTCTTGCGGTGATCGCTGCTGTGCTTGTGATCACCATGCAGATCACACCGTTTGCTTACGCGGACGATGTTTACTACGCCACTTGGTCCGAATACAAAGAATCCGGGCAGCCGTCGGCGACCTGGAATAATGTAGCGGACGCGATGGATGCGGTCTTTGACCACGGCGTTGAGCTGTTTGAAGCCGGAGATTATGACGGCGCGTATAGCTGTGTCAATGACGGCTATTACGGCTATTACGAAACAACAGGCTTTGAGCGGATCGCGATGGGCTACATTGCCGGATCCAGAAAGACGGAAGTTGAACTTCAGTTTTCGGCCTGCAAATCGGTCTGCAAGAGTAAAGGCTCGCTGGAAGATTTTCAGAAAGAAATCGATACCCTGAAGTCCATGATCCATACGGACGCCAATGTGCTTGACGGCGATACGGACGACAGCAGTTCGGATGGAACGACATCCGACAGCTCCGGATCTTCGACGGCGGCGAATACAGCTGCTTTTGCAGCCTGCTTCTCGATCATGCTCCGCGAGGGCTTTGAAGCGATTCTGATTGTCGGCGCGATCATTGCCTATCTGCTCAAAACAAGCGGCGCGGACGAGAAGAAAAAGAAGAAGATGCTTGTGCCGGTTTATCTTGGCTGCATCCTCGGTATTGTGATGAGCTTTGTGCTCGCATGGCTGCTCAGCGCTTTGAAGCTTGCAAACAGCGCTTCGCAGGAAGTGATCGAAGGTGTTACGGCACTCATAGCGGTCTGTGTTCTTTATTACGTCAGCAACTGGATGCTTTCCAAGTCCGAGACAGAAGCCTGGTCGAAGTACATCAAGGGGAAGGTTCAGAAATCCACAGAGACAGGAAGCGTAGCCGCACTTGCGATGACAGCGTTCCTCGCGGTATTCCGGGAAGGTGCCGAGGTTGTTCTGTTCTTCCAGCCGATGCTGGCAGAGTATGACAGAAGCGTTGTCTGGGCGGGCTTCATCGTTGGCTGCATTGCTCTGGTGTTTGTCTATCTGGCAATCCATATTCTCAGCATCAACATTCCACTGCGCCCGTTCTTCACGGCAACCAGCGTGCTGATGTTTGTCATGTCGATTTCGTTCCTTGGCGCCGGCATCAAGGAATTGATTGAGGGCGACGTGATCACGGCATCTGTTCCGCCGGCATGGCTCACGGCCATTATTCCTTCAAATGATGTGATGGATGTGCTTGGCCTTTATCCGAGGCTCGAAACGCTTATCCCACAGTTGATTCTTCTTGTGATTACCATCGTAATCTTTGTTGTTCAGACAAAGAAGAACCGGGCAATCCGCGCGGAGGCCGAGGCGAAGCGGGCAGAGGAGCTTGCTGCTAAGGAAGCCGAGGAGAAGAAAGCTCAGGAAGAAGCTCTCCGGACTCTGGTTCGTGAGATCGTGACGGAAGTGCTTGAGGAAAGGAAAGCCTGAGGAGTTCCATGTAAGACTGAATTCCGGAAATGCATATGCAGACCGGTTCAGATATTCAATTTCCAATTCTTTATAGGAGGAAGCATTATGTTCAAGAAGTTAGTTTCAGTTCTTGCGGCAGCGGCAGTCGCTGCATCCATGACTGTTTCCGCATTCGCAGCAGCAGCTCCGGGTGAGGAAGCGGGTTTCACAGAGTATCCGATTTTCGAAGATGAAGAAGTCGGATTCATTAACCTCTCTGCTGTTTATTTCCAGCCGGTTCCGATGTCCAACGGCAACGAGAACATCGAGGGCTTTGATCTTCATCTTGAGGCTGATATCTCCGCTCTTGCCAATGATCTTGGCTATGGCGTAGGCGACTGGATTCCGTATCTCACAGTTGACTACAAGCTCACAGGCTCTGACGGCGAAGTTGCTGCAGAAGGCACATTCATGGAAATGAGCGCTTCCGACGGCCCGCACTACGGTGCCAATATTGCTCTGCCGAACGCTGATACCTACACACTTGAGTTTACAATTCACAGCCCGGAAGAAAACGGCTATCTGCTTCACACAGATGCTGAGACAGGCCCTGGCGGATCTTTCGATGAATACTTCGCTGACGGCAACCTGACATACACATTTGAAGGTTGGGATTACACACCGCAGGAATGGTAAAAAATTCCGCATCAACGAGAAAAATCTGAATAAGTAAATGCTGCGCTGCGCCTGAAATCCTAATGGTTTTGGGGGCAGCGCAAACTGGCGTTAAGAGGAGAATAGTAAAGTGCTCAAATATCTGGTGCAGGCGACGATACAGCTGATCACCATGATGATCCTGGCCGGACTTATGCTTGGCTATGTAAAGGTGCGTTTTGGAGGAAAAGGACGGATTCTCATGAGAATCGGTCTGATCGTCGGCGGCGTGTCATCGGTCATCATGACTTATATGAAAACGACAACGAATAAAGTCAGCACCGCGATGTGGAATCTTCGCATTTTTGCGGTCTCAGCAGCCTGCTTTGTTCTGTTTCTTCTGATTGCAATCCTTCTTCGGGTTCTGAAAAAAGCCGGTCCGTACATCATGTCGGCTGTTCTTGCGCTGATGACGGCTGCGGTGATTCTGTACTATCTGCCTGATTTTCTTGAATATCCGTATACAATGCTGCTGACAGAAGAGTCTGTGCTTTCGACGACCTTCATTCTTAAGATGGTCGGTGCGATCTTCGGGCTGATCCTTACTTTTGTCGCCGGACTGGCGGTCTATAAAGGGACACTTCGTCTCGGAAAAAAGCTTGTCTTTGCGCTGACGGCCCTTGCCCTCGCTGTCAACACTTCAAAATATGTCGCGTCATCCTTCAGCATTCTGCTTGCGAAGAGAATGATTGCAACCAATCACACACTGTTTGTGATTGCGAAGTATGCTTCCAATTACAGCAGCTGGTTTATTTATGCAACACTGATGATTACCGCGGTGATTCCGATTGTGATCTTTGTAAAGAGTCTCAATGTCAATGAGCCCTATACCAATCCGGCTGAACGCAGAAAAATTATTGCGAAATGGCGAATCAACCGACGCTGGTGCCTGACAGCTGTGATCACATTTGCCCTGACGGTTGTTGTGATGACGGCAGTCAATTCTTATGCGAATCGGGTCGTTGCGCTTTCTCCGATAGAAGATATTAATTTTGATGATGAAAATATGTATATTCCGTTTGAACAGGTGTCCGACGGCCATCTGCACCGATTCGGTTATACGGCAGAAGACGGCACGGTCATTCGTTTCATCGTCATTAAGAAGCCAAATTCATCGTCCTACGGCGTCGGACTTGATGCCTGCGATATCTGCGGTGAGACCGGTTATTACGAGAAGGACGGACAGGTTGTCTGCAACCGCTGCGATGTTGTCATGAACATCAATACCATCGGCTTCAAGGGCGGCTGCAATCCGATTATCATCGATTACTCTGTGGACAACGGCCAGATTATCGTTCCGATCGCGGGTCTTGTCGAACACATCAAGGAGTTTCAGTAACTGAGAAATGAAAAAGAGGGTACGCAAATGTTTTTCAGAATGATTAGAAGGACGCTTCTCCGTCAGTGGAAGAAGATGTTCCTGATCGCGCTGACGATTGCCCTGGGAGCATCGCTCGCAACTGCAATGCTGAGCGTTGTGCTGGACGTCGGAGACAAGATCAATCAGGAGCTTAAGACTTACGGTGCCAATATCACCGTTGTCCCGAAACAGTCCTCCGTTCTCAATGATTTGTATGATGTGGAGGAGGGGACTTCCGGCGGAGCTTATCTTAATGAGGATGAACTCGGCAATATCAAAACGATCTTCTGGGCTTTCAATATCGTAGATTTTGCGCCGTTTGCAAATGCATCGGTTACAACAGATGACGGCACGGGAATCACAGCAGTCGGAAGCTGGTTCAATCACCATATGTCACTGCCGACCGGGGAGGAACTGGATGCCGGTATGAGCAGTCTCAGATCCTGGTGGACCATTACCGATGGGGCGTGGATTGACGAATCCACAGATACGGATCCCGATATCTGTATGGTCGGTGCTTCTGTCGCCGAAAAGCAGGGCGTGAAGGCAGGAGATACGATTCACGTGACCGGTGCTGCGGGAGATGCGGATCTTAAGATTATCGGCGTCTATGATGCGGGCGGCGACGAGGATGAGGAAATCTTTGTCCCGCTTGATACGGCACAGCTTTTAAGCGGGCTTGATGGGAAAATTGACAGCATTGAAGTCAGTGCACTTACAACGCCGGATAATGACCTGGCGAAAAAAGCGGCCAAGGACCCGAATTCGCTTACTGTCGCGCAGTATGAAACCTGGTACTGCACCGCATATGTCAGCTCGATCTGCTACCAGATCCAGGAGGTCATTACAGACTCGGTTGCGTCTGCGGTTCGACAGGTAGCTGATGCAGAAGGGGCGATTCTCGACAAGACGAAGCTGCTCATGATTCTGATTACGATCTTAAGCCTGATCGGCTCCGCTCTCGGTATCAGCAATCTGGTTACGGCGAGTGTTATGGAGCGAAGCAATGAGATCGGCCTTATGAAGGCGGTCGGTGCACACAACGGTGCAGTCAGTGGCCTTGTCCTGACGGAAATCCTTCTCACAACGATTGTCGGCGGTGTCGTCGGTTTTGGCGTGGGAATCGGATTCGCTCAGATTATCGGGCAGACGGTTTTCAATTCGGCCATTACTTTCCGGGTAATTGTCGTCCCGATCGTTGCTGTTCTTGTTGTACTTGTAACCCTGATCGGTTCAATTCCGGCAATCAGAATGCTGCTCAGACTGGAACCGGCTGCGGTTCTCCACGGAAGATAAAGACACAGGTCCGTAAGGAGACGAAAAATGAAAAAGAGAAAAATGTTTATCCATATGATCACGGCGTCACTGCTTCGCCGCAGATCAAGAATGCTGGTCGCATTGCTTGCGATTGCGATCGGAGCAACGATTCTCTCGGGGCTTCTTACCATTTATATTGAAGTTCCGAAACAGATGGGAGCGGAATTCCGGAATTACGGCGCCAATATGATCGTCACGGCCGAGGAAAGCAGCTTTACATCCGACGATCTCGAAGCGGCGAAGAGTGTCTTTAAAGACGGGGAACTTGTCGGTGCGACACCGTTCCGGTATGAGACGGTCAGAATGCATGAACAGCCGATTCTCGCAGCCGGTACGGATATGGAAAATCTGCAGAAGACAAGCCCTTACTGGCTGATTGACGGTGAATGGCCGGAAGGAAGCGGTGAACTGATCGTCGGTCAGAATATTGCCGAGACGCTGGGACTCAAGGCTGGAGACAGCGTGACGGTTACCTTCCGTCCGAGTGAGGATGCGGAGACTGACAATGCACTCGATTTCGTTGTTAAGGGAACACTCAGCACCGGCGGTTCGGAAGAAAATTATGTCTATATGCCGATGGAGGATATGGAAACCCTGACAGAGACAACTGACGCAATCGGGCTTGCGGAACTCAGCGTGTCCGCGACGTCCGATGAACTGACTTCCTATATGAATACCATTAATGAGAAAGTTCCGGCAGTGAGTGCAAAGCTTGTAAAGCGCGTCACGGCTTCTGAAGCGACAGTGCTCTCAAAGCTTCAGGCACTGATCCTTCTTGTCACCATCATCGTTCTTGCGCTTACGATGATCACTGTTGCAACGACAATGACGGCGGTTGTCTCTGAGCGGAGAAATGAGATCGGACTCCGGAAAGCGATCGGCGCTTCGGACGGCAGTATTCTTGCGGAGTTTATGGGAGAGGGAATTCTGCTCGGAGCAGTCGGAGGAATTGTCGGCTCGATTCTGGGCTTCCTGTTTGCTCAGTTTGTCAGCATGAATGTGTTTAGCAGCCAGATTTCACTTCGTCCGCTGCTGATTCCGATTACCCTGCTTGCCTCGGTAGCGGTTACCGCGGCTGCCTGCTTTATGCCGGTCAGAAGTGCCACGAAGATCGATCCGGCTCTCGTTCTGAAAGGAGAATAAAGAAGATGAGTCTTTTGGAGCTTAAGAATATTTATAAGATCTACGGCGATCTGCATGCACTTGATGACGTGAGCTTCAAGGTAGAAGCCGGGGAATGGGTGTCTATCATGGGACCGTCCGGCTCCGGCAAAAGTACGATGATGAACATTATCGGCTGCATGAATAAACCGACAAAAGGTGAGGTCTGGCTCGACGGTGTCAATATCGCAAAAGAGAGCGCGAAGACGCTTACGGATGTGCGGCGCGACAAGATCGGCCTGATCTTTCAGCAGTTTTACCTTGTCAATTATCTGAATGCGGTTGAAAATGTCATGCTGTCCCAGTATTATCACAGCATCCCGGATGAAAAAGAAGCGATGGAAGCGCTTGACCGCGTCGGTCTCGCTGACCGCGCGAAGCATCTTCCGAGTCAGCTGTCCGGCGGCGAACAGCAGAGAGTCTGCGTTGCCCGCGCACTGATCAATCATCCGCGGCTGATTCTTGCGGATGAGCCTACCGGAAACCTCGATGATGCTAACGAGGAGATCGTTGTTGATCTCTTTAATAAGCTTCATCAGGAGGGAACGACTCTGATCGTTGTCACCCATGACCCCGAAGTCGCAGAGGTTGCCCAGAGACGGGTGGTGCTGAGAAGCGGCAAGCTTGTAAAAGAAACCGTCAATGAGAATTTTACGGGACATATCCGCTTCGTCAACTGACCGGATATAAGAAAAGCTGCGAGGAATGGAGAAGAAAATATGAAAAAGAAAATGCTGCTTGCAGCCCTGATCACGGTATCATCTGCTTTTGCCCTTACCGGCTGCGGAGGCGGAAGCAAGGAAGTCACTTATAAAGACGGAACGTACGAGGGGAAGAGCTCTGTGTATATTAACGAAGACGAGGACTCCGATGAAGGAAACGGCTACGGTGTCGTCACGATCACGATCAAGGACGGCAAGATCACAGACTGCGTCTATAAGACTTATGAAGAAGACGGTACGCTGAAAGATGAGGAGTACGGCAAGGAGGACGGAGAGATCGCCAACCGTGACTTCTACAACAAGGCACAGAAGGCACTGAAGGCCTGCGATGAGTATGCCGCACAGCTTCTTGAGGCGGAAGGCGACATTGACAGCGTCGATGCAATTTCCGGTGCTACCATTAATTACGACCATTTTAAAGAAGGTCTTAAAGAGGCACTTCAGCAGGCAGCGGAGTGAGAAATGAAAATCTTAAACGCGCTCAGACACATCGGGATCATATTGGCGGGGTTGTTTCTGATCCTTGGACTGCCGTTTTTGACGTCAGATTACTTTTCGACGCATTTTTTATCGGCGGATTCCGATGCCGTCTCGAGCGCGTCTGTGATTCTGGACCAGCCGTCAGGCGAATTTTTAGTACTCATCAACAGTGATCTTCACACAAAGGAAGACCGGCTGAATGAGTGGATCAGTTATTTTTCCGGCGAGGAGATCGATATCATCTTTGAAGACATTGCCTGCTCCGTTGCGGAGTCAGATTCATCTGCAATTGAACTTGCAAGGAGTTTTCAGTCGCGGCTCCCGGAAAACCAGATGAAGCTGCAGAAGGAAAATATCACACTTCTGCTTTCGCGGGTTGAAGCCGGAAAGTATGATATCTTCATCATATCGAAGGAGTTCGCGGATGCCTACAGTCTCGACTGGGAAAAATACGCGGGTACAAAGATGATTGAAGTGACAGGCGAAGGAAATTCTGATTCGGTGGCAGAATCGATGACAGCAGAGTCGATGGCGGCGGAATCGATGACAGTAGAGTCGATGGCAGTGGAACCGATGATGGCAGCAGAGTCGGTGACAGCAAAATCGAGAGCTACGGAATCGCTGACGGCGGCAGAGCCGTTGACAGCGGAATCGCGGGCGGCGGAGTCCGGCGGAGGGGAATTTTGAGAAAATGGAATGCGCCTGCAGGCGCTCTTCTGATCATCTTAGCGGTCATCCACGGCGCGGCCGGTGCATTTGAACTGTTCGGAGTGACCGGCGGCGGAGCACAGTGGTTCAGCGTGCTTTCGTGGCTGTTTCTGGCAGTCCTGGTGTTTCACGCAGCGGCCGGAATCATGCTGACGATTGATTCCATTCGAATCGGGCGAAAGTCCGGTGCATTTTACGGAAAAGCAAATATCGGCTTCTGGACAAAGAGAATCAGCGGATTCGCAATCATTCTGCTGATTTTTTCACATTTACTGGTCTTTATCGGGCAGGGCGGAGGCAGTTTTCGTCTTACGCTGTTTGAGGGACCGCAGCTGATCCTCAGCCTTCTGCTTGCGGCGGCGACTGCGCTTCATCTGCTCATGAATCTCAGGCCGCTTCTCATTGCAGCCGGTGCGTCCGGTTACAGAAAATACCTCGCTGATCTGCTTTTTGTGCTCGCAGTTGTGCTTGCGGTCTGCGGAATTGCGTTTGTGATTTATTATTTCAGGTGGAATGTATGGTGGAAATGGAGCAGGTCGTAAATATCGTCGGAGCCGGAATTGCCGGTCTGACTGCGGCAATTACCCTTGCTGAAAAACACATCCCCTCAAGGCTGATCTCACTTCAGGCATCCGAGCGCGCTCAGTCTGTGCTCGCAGCAGGCGGAATCAATGGTGCACTTAACACGATGGGGGAACAGGATAAGCCTGAATATCATTACATCGATACGATGCACGCCGGACAGGAGATCGCAGATCCGAGGGCGGTGAAGGCACTGACCGAAGCTGCGCCCGCGATTCTTAAATGGCTCGATCGGCTTGGGGTACCCTTCAACAAATCGAACGGTGTAATCGTGCAGCGGAATTTCGGCGGGCAGAAAAAGAAACGAACTGCCTATGCCAGGAGCAGCACCGGCAAGATGATCATGACGGCTCTCATAGATGAAGCCAGGAAATATGAGGCCCGGGGACTGATCGAAAGGTATCCGCATCATGAATTCGAAAAGCTGATGCTTGCGGAACATGAGGAGCAGGCAGGAGATGAACGGACGGATGCTTCAAAGATTTGCCGGGGTCTTTTCGTGATTGATTTATACAGTGGGAAACGAATGTTTATGCCGGGAGCGGTGATCTTTGCCGCAGGCGGCATCAACGGCCTCTTTCCGGGCAGGACAACCGGTACCTCTGCAAACAGCGGAACTGCCGCAGCGAGGCTGTTTTCACAGGGCGTGCGGTTTTCAAATCTTGAGATGATCCAGTATCATCCGACGACAATCGGGATTGCCGGAAAGCGCTGTCTCATCAGTGAAGCGGCCAGAGGCGAGGGGGGAAGGCTCTGTGTGAGGAAAGGCGGAAAACTCTTCTATTTTATGGAAGAGAAATACCCGGAACTCGGCAACCTGATGCCTAGGGATGTTGTATCAAGAGAAATCTGGTTTGTGACGCATGATCCGGAATGTGAACCCCAGGTATATCTGGACATGAGGAAGGCAGAGCCGGAGGTCTGGAAGACCAGGCTGCCGGACCTTCGGGAAGAGATCCTGCATTATAAAGGGATCGATCTCAGAAAGGAAATGCTTCCGGTTGAACCGGGGATTCACTACTTTATGGGCGGCATCGATGTCGACCGTATGCACAGAACCAATATCTCGGGACTTTTCGCTGCCGGCGAATGCTGCAGTCAGTATCACGGCGCGAACCGGCTCGGTGGGAATTCCACGCTCGGAGCTGTTTTCGGCGGAAGAACCGCGGCAGAAAGTGCTGCCGCACAGATGAAGGAAAAGCCTTATGAGGCGTGTTTTTCCTGCAATAAAAATCAAGCGGAGGCGGGAGAAGAAGTCGCGGCCGCCGTTTCGGAAAATCCGGCAGAAGCGGAGGCGCTTGGCAGCATTTTATATGATGCACTCGGCATTGTTCGAAACGGAACAAGCATGACGGAAGCTGATGAATGTCTGGAGAGAATCGCCCGGGAAACTGAGCTCAAAGAGACCGACAGGATGAGACTGGTTCTCGGAAGAGCGATCCTCGGATCGGCCATTTTAAGAAGAGAAAGCCGTGGGGCTCATTATCGTGAAGATTATCCGGTGAAGCTTGAAGCCTATCAGGGAATGACCTGTGCGGTTTATGAAGACGGGGAGGTGCGGATTGCGTTTCGGAAAAACGGCGGATGATACGATCCGCATAACATTTGAAATTTTGCGAAGGAAGTCCGCGGATGCACCTGCACACTGGGAAACCTATCCGTTTGAAACTGAAGACCGCGGTGAGACGGCGGCGACTGCACTTGACAAGCTGAACAGAAGGCTTGTCGGGAACGGGGAGGAACCCATCCGCTGGGAATGCAGTTGTCTTCAGAAAAAATGCGGTGCCTGTGCGATGGTGATCAACGGAAAGCCGCGTCTTGCCTGCGACACATTTCTGCGCGATTTTCGAAAGGAAAAGAAGCTTGTACTGGAGCCCCTCAGGAAATTTCCGGTTGTGGCGGATCTTATGGTCGACCGCAGCATTATGAGAGAAAATCTGAGGATAATGGAACTGTGGCAGGAAAGCGAGTCAGAGACCGGATATGATGTTCTGCAGGAGAAGAGCATTGATGCGCAGGGTGGAAATGGAAAGTACGGAACGGCACAGAGCGAAAAAGGACAAATCGGAAAAGCCCGGAGCGGGAAATTCGCTGAAAAAGAAAGGAAGCAGCAGGAATTCCGCTATGAAGCTTCGAGATGTCTGCAGTGCGGCTGCTGTCTTGAAGTGTGTCCGAATTTCTGTGCAGGGGAGGAATTTTTCGGTGCGGCGTGTTTCGTGCCGACAGCTCGCCTGATTACCTCTCTTCCTATGAAGGAACAGGATAAGATGAGGAGGGCTTATCTCAGCCATGTTTATAAAGGCTGCGGAAAATCGCTTGCCTGTGCGGCTGTTTGTCCGGCCGGGATTGACACGGAGCTGCTCTTAAGCCGTTCCAACAGGGCCGCGCTCTGGAGAAGGCAGCGGCACGAAGGATAGCAGGGAACCGATGCGAGTCTGTCTTTTGTCAGGGATAGGAAAAACAGGCGTATAATAAAACGAACAGCAAATTTTCGAAGAATCGGAAATTCGCTGTTCGTTTTGTAATTCGCAGGTCAGATACCGAGAAGATTGCTGTAAGCTTTCAGAGCACCGTCGGTATCGTGGGCCAGAACGCGCTTCGCGAGAACTTTTCCCAGCTGGACGCCTTCCTGGTCAAAGCTGTTGACATTCCAGACGAAGCCCTGGAACATGACTTTATTTTCAAAATGCGCAAGCAGAGCACCGAGTGCTTCCGGTGTCAGCTGTTCGCCGATGATGATGCTGGACGGACGGCCGCCTTCGAAGTTCTTGTTCGGATTCTCATCCTTTTTGCCGCAGGCAAACGCCATGATCTGAGCCGCGACGTTGGCGCAGAGCTTCTGCTGGCTTGTGGAGCCCTGGATGTCGACATCGACGCCGCACTGATTTTTGCGGAAGCCGACGAACTGGATCGGGACAATGGATTTGCCCTGATGCAGGAGCTGATAGAAGGAATGCTGACCGTTTGTGCCCGGTTCGCCGAAGATAACCGGACCGGTCTTATAGTTTACCGGTTCAGAGAAGCGATTGACAGACTTGCCGTTTGATTCCATATCCATCTGCTGCAGATGAGCGGGGAAACGGCTGAGTGCCTGGGAATACGGAAGAACCGCAGTTGCTTCCATGCCGAGGATATTGCGCTCGTAGACGCCGATCATGGCATCAAGCATAGCGGCATTTTTCATCATATCCGGCTCTGCAGCGAGTTTATCAGCCTCTGCTGCGCCGTCGAGGAACCGTGCAAAGATGTCCGGTCCGAAAGCGAGGGAGAGAACCGCGCCGCCGACTGCGGAAGTGGAAGAGAATCGGCCGCCGATATAGTCATCCATGAAGATGGCGGCCAGATAATCGCTGCTCTTTGCAAGCGGAGAGGTCTCGCTGGTGACGGCAATCATATGCTTTGAGGCATCAAGACCGGCCTTTGCAAGCGCATCCTTGACGAATGCTTCATTTGTAAGGGTTTCCAGTGTTGTGCCGGATTTTGAAACGAGCACGAAGATCGTGTGGGCCACATCGATGGAGGCGAGGATAGCTGCTGCGTCATCCGGATCAACATTGCTGATGAATTTTGCTTCCATTTTGAAGCAGCCGTTTTTCTTTGCCCAGTTCTCGAGGGCGAGATACATCGCGCGCGGACCGAGGTCGCTGCCGCCGATGCCGATCTGGCAGACCGTGGTGAATTTTTCACCGGCTTCATTCACGATTTCGCCCGCATGGACGCGGTTGGCAAAATCTGCGGCCTTCTTCTGCTGTTCAACATAAAAAGCGCGCTTGTCAACTCCGTCGGAGATGACCGCATCGCCGAGCTGGCCGCGTGTCAGCTGATGAAGAACAAGGCGCTTTTCACCGGTATTGATCATTGCGCCGCTGTAGAGCTCTTTGTATTTTTCGGCAAGCTGGGCCTCTTCCGCAAGAGCTTTCAGGTCTGCGAGGACTTCTTCGTCAACGGCCTTTGCAGCGTAATTGTAAACCATGCCGCCAGCCATGGGTGCGGTGTATTTCGCGGTGCGTTCTGCGCCGTTTTCTCCGGCCATGACCTCTGTGAGATCGACGCGTTTTTCAGAAGCAGCGAGCTTCTCAAAAGAAGCAAGTGTATCGAGATTTTTCCATGCTACCATAATCGTTATCCCCTGATAATGAAGTAGTTGTGATCAGAATTACCGGCATGTGAGTGCCGTTCGCAGCATCTTTATCATAACATAAAACCATGAAAAATGTATAGTTCTCCGGGGCGTTGACACTCAAAAAAGAGTGAACCTCCCTGTGAAGCAGGAATGCGGTCTTTCTTTGTCATAACGTACAGAAAACGTGCCGACGGCACGTTTTCCCGTTAGTTCGTCAATTGTCCGGTCCGCTCTTACAGGGCAGAAGATTTGCCGCTGCTTTGATCCGTCGTTTTATTTTGTGTTTCCGGAACGGATTCAGCAGAACCCTGATCTGCACTGTCGGACGCTTTGTCAGGCTCTTCGGCTGAGTTTTGATCTGCACTGCCGGATGCTTTGCCGGGCTCTTCGGCTGAGTTCTGATCTGTATCGTCAGATTTCTGATTCGGAGCGGCGAAATTCGGATCAGCATCATCGGACGATTTGTCTTGCCCGGATGGAGTCTGATTCCATCCGCCGTGGGCATGCATGCCGCCGCCCATGCCGCCCATCATGCCGGTCTGGGAAGCGTCCCCGTTTTCATCAACGATGGTTAAGGTCTCACTCAGTGTCACTTCGAAAAGCGGTTCATCATCCATGCAGAACGAATATGTATCTCCGGTTTTCAGAGTTCCATCTGCATAGACGATGCTCGAAAACATCTTTTCCGCAGTATATTCCGCTAGAACGTTTCCTTTATTGTCTTTGAAGGAGATCTTTTTTCCTGCCTCCTGCATAGACGTGAACATGACAGTAATGGAATTGGCGGTGCTGTCGGAGGAGACAGTCTGCATCATTCCCGAACTGCCGAGTGCAAGCAGCTGCCCGCCTTCAAAAAGGAAGCTGCCGCCATAGTCAAGCGCGCCGTTTGCGTTGTTTGTTGGTCCAAAGACAGAGACTGTGCCGCCTGTCATTGTAATATCGGTATTGCTGTCAATGCCGTCGCCGTCCGCACTGATATGCACAGTTCCGCCGTTAATATAGAGGTAACCGGTGCTCATGCCGCCGAAGCCGTCGAAGCCGCCGAAGCCGGATCGGTCCGGACCGGTATGGTCTTCGCGATTGCCGGCGCGGGAGAGTGAACTCTCAGTATCATCCGAAGATTCTGCGCCGGCAGATGATGCATTTGTGTCAGCCGAATCTTCCGAACCGATAAAAATTTCTGCAGCGGCAGAGTCTTCAGTGCCGCCCGCAGCATTGATACCGTCATCGCGGGCATTGATGTCGATCACTCCGTTGTTAATGATTACAACTGGGGCTTCCATGCCTTCTTTGCTGTCGCTGACAACAATATTTCCTCCGTTGACCTGCAGGGCAGCGTCGGAATGGAGACCTTTTCCTTCTGCGGAGATCTCAAAGCTCCCGCCGTCAATCATTAAGGCTCCGGCCGCCTGAAAACCTTCGTCCTTTGAAGTGATTTTGAAATCTCCGTCTTCAATCCAGATAAATCCGAGGTTTTCATCTTCATTTGCTGCCTTAAAGGCGTCTCCGTCTGTCTGCATCTCAAAGCTTCCGCCGACGATCTCCAGCCTGTCCTTTGCGGTAATTCCGTCATCAGCGGCTTCAATTACATAGGTGCCGCCCGTGATCCGGACGTCATCTTTTCCGTGAATAGCATCATTTCGTGTTCCTGTCACAATCAGGGTTCCCTCGCCGTTAAGCGTCAGATCACTTTTGGAGTAAATTGCTGCATTGTAATCCTCGGCCGACTCATCATCGGAAGCGGTGCTGTTCCCGTCAGAGGGGATTCCGGTTTCATTCGAAGCAGCGGTCTTATCATCGGAAGGAACTTCGGTCTCATTTGAAGCAGCGGTCTTATCATCGGAAGGGGCTTCGATCTCATTTGAAGCGGCGGTATCGGAAATCGTGTTTTCCGTTTCGGTGAGAGTAGTGATCAGCACTTTGTCCGCCTCTTCGACAAGAATTGCCGGTCCGTCATCGGAAATAAGACATACACCGTTTAAAACCAGACGCACTTTTTCTTCCTGATCTACCCGGATCCGGATGGAACCGCCATCAAAGCTTCCACTGAGCTGGTAGCAGCCTTTTCTGGTAATGGTGATATCGGTGCCGTCGATGATCACACCGTCAGTCTGCCCGGTGACGGAAACCGAGTCACCGTTTCCTGTAATCCCGCAGTCAAATTTTCCGTTCCAGTTATTAAAAAAGTCATTGTCCTTGATCACGAGCTGATCGGAACCAATGACGGCTTTCGCAGTTGAAAGCTTTTCAGAAGCTGACTCTGCAGTCAGAGTTTCACCAAAAGCAGTGCCGCCTGTCGTCATGAGGGAGACAGCCGCCGCTGTCAGTACCGCACAAATTTTTTTTCGCTTCATTTTTTGTGTACCTCGTTATATCCTTTCGCTGATCCGGCCTGTCATCTGTCATCCGGTTCTGCCCGATTCCGGCGGAACTGTGTTGGAGAAAATATTCGCAGCGGTTCATGAGGCGGGAGCGGATTGCGGAAGGTCCGTTTTTACCTGTTTTCTGCTGCGTGCCTGATACATCCCGTGTTTCTGTTGGTCAGTTTAATTTGAAAATGTGTTTCTTTTCGGTGATGTCTGTGAAAAAGTCATGTCCCCGGGAAGCCGGAGAGTGTGTCAACCTGTTCATTTCCGGCACTGACGGAGGAATGCTGTTGTGTTATAATGATGCGTAGGATAAGGAAAACGGTTGAACAAATACCGGGAAATATTGGTGATGAACTTTAGAAAGTTCGTATTTTTGGTAAAAATATCTGGTTATATAAGGGGGGACATGCTTTGCTGGATCTGATTTTTGCAATTATTTACGGTATCGTTGAGGGAATTACAGAGTGGCTTCCGATCAGCAGCACAGGGCATCTGATTCTTGTGGAAAAGCTGATTCCGTTCCGGTCAGTGAGCGATGGCTTTTTTGATATGTTTGATGTTGTGATCCAGCTCGGCGCGATTCTGGCGGTTGTTCTGCTCTTCTGGAAAAAGATCTGGCCGTTTGCGCTTGGCAAACGTGCACGCAGAAGACGGATTCACAAGGGGTATACGGGCGCGGAAGTCTGGGTAAAAAAAGAGATCATCATGCTGTGGGTGAAGATTTTGATCTCCTGTGTTCCGGCAGCGGTTATCGGAATTCTGTTTGATGATGTGTTCGATGCTCTGTTTTACAATCCGACTTCAGTGGCGATTGCGCTCATCGTGTTCGGTATCGCCTTTATTGTCATTGAGCGGGTAAATGACGGAAAAGCAGCGCGTATCCGGAAACTCTCCGAAATCACATACACGACAGCCATCCTGATTGGTATCTTTCAGGTACTGGCAGCAATCTTTCCCGGCACTTCACGCTCCGGCGCGACCATTCTCGGAGCGCTGCTGATCGGAGTTTCCCGCAGCATAGCAGCAGAATACACGTTCTTTCTGGCTATTCCCGTGATGTTCGGGGCAAGCCTTCTGAAAATCGTAAAATTCGGCTTCAGCCTTACGGCACTTGAAGCGGGAGTCCTGGTTCTCGGCTCTCTGACCGCCTTTATTGTCTCTCTGTTTGCACTGAAGTTTCTCATGAATTATGTGAAGAAGCATGATTTCCAGATATTCGGATATTACCGGATTGTGCTCGGCGCAATTGTACTGATTGCGGGTTTTGCCGGACTCATCTGAGTTTTTCCGCTCTGAGAATCCCGTTCCGAAGAAACACAAATTACATGTTGACAATTATAGTTTGAAATATTAAACTTTAATACAGAACAACAAACGGAGAATGCCGCCCGGCATTCTCCATAGTGTACAGAAAACATGCCGATGGTCTGCTTTCCTGTTCGACCTGGCAAATTGAGAGCAAGGCAGGCGCATATTTTTTTGTCTCGATAGTTAGGATGTTCTAATAACGGAAAGACAAAGCAAACTTAAGGAGGAGTACATACGATGAGCAAAGTAGCAGTTGTTTACTGGAGCAGCACGGGCAATACTGAGGAGATGGCGAATGCTGTAGCGGAAGGCGCAAAGGGCGCCGGTGCAGAAGTTGATCTGATCACAGCCGGTTCTTTCACGGAAGCTCAGGTTGCTGACTACGATGCGATCGCTTTCGGCTGCCCGGCGATGGGCGCCGAAGAACTCGACGATTCAGAAGTCGAGCCGATGTTTTCAGCAGTTGAGGGCAGTCTTGGCGGCAAGAAGATCGCCCTGTTCGGCTCTTACGGCTGGGGTGACGGCGAGTGGATGCGCAACTGGGAGGATCGTTCTAAAAATGCCGGTGCCGTTCTTGCACATGAAAGTGTCATCTGCCAGGAAGCACCGGATGATGAGGCGTCCGCAGCCTGCAGAGAGCTCGGCGCCAGCCTTGTCTGAACAGGACCTGGTTCGAAGAGCGTCACCGACGCTGGCGGGGATTAAAACGGGCAATCTGTTCCAATTGAGTTTTGAGGACCGGAATGAATTTCTCGAGGAGGTCCGCGGCTTCAACAGACGGCTTGCGCCCCGCGGTGTCTTCGTAATTCCTCTTCGATTCCGGGACGGAAAAGCGCTGGTCTATATGGTGAGGCCTTCAAGATTAAAGAAGGATCTTGAGGATGCGGATGCGCGCAGTCTGCTTGCCGCGGAAGGCTATGACGTAAGCAGTATCGGAAGGTGCCTCAGTCATCTGATAGACCGCCTGGAGCATGCTGAGGAATTTCCTCATGAGATTGGTCTGTTTCTGAGTTATCCGTCGGAAGATGTGCGCGGCTTCATTGACAATCATGCCGCAAATTATAAGTATACCGGATTCTGGAAAGTTTACGGCGATGTACGGAAAGCTAAAATTCAGTTTTCCAAATACCGCCGTTGCACTGAGACGTACAGCCGATGCCTGGAACATGGCAGGTCATTTGACGATCTGTGCGTGATGCTGTAAGCTTTTTTGATGTCAGGATCATATTTTAATTCGTCATAACGTAAAGAAAGCGTGCCAGTGGTACGTTTTCCTTTAAAGAAGAACTGAGACTCTGCAGGTACTGCAGAGTCTTTTTTGTCATAGCGTGCAGACGACGCGCCGACGACACGTTTTCCGCTTGCTATTGGGGATCAGACAATTTGATCCCTGCACTAAAATTGATCTGGAGCCATGTGTAAGCGGGCGGGAAATTCAGGTGGACATTTCCGGAAAGATATTTTATCATTTTATAATAGAATTAGAAGACATCGTGTCTGTTTTTTACGGCAGATTATCTGGAGGAAAGAATTATGTATATTACCTGTCTTGATCTTGAGGGTGTCCTTGTGCCGGAAATCTGGATTGCGTTTGCCGAGGCGAGCGGAATTCCGGAACTGAAAAAAACAACCAGAGACGAACCGGACTATGATAAACTTATGCGTTGGAGAATCGGTATTCTGAAGGAACACGGTCTCGGGCTGAAGGAGATACAGGAGACGATCGCTAAGATCGATCCGCTTCCGGGGGCAAAAAAATTTCTCGATGAGCTCCGCTCCTTTACCCAGGTGATCATCATCAGTGATACCTTCACGCAGTTTGCCGGGCCGCTTATGAAGAAGCTCGGTATGCCGACAATCTTCTGCAATTCCCTTGAAGTTGCCGAAAACGGAGAGATTACAGGCTTTAAGATGCGGATTGCCAATTCCAAGCTCTCAACGGTAAAGGCCCTTCAATCGATCGGCTATGAGACAATTGCAAGCGGTGACAGCTACAACGACCTGGCTATGATTCAGGCAAGCAAGGCAGGCTTCCTGTTCCGCAGTACAGAGCAGATCAAGAAGGATTATCCGGAACTTCCTGCCTATGAGACCTATGACGAGCTCATGGCTGCGATAAAGGCTGCAATGGATTAAAAACAAAAGGGTTTGCCGCTGTCGGCTTCTTTTGTATGCAGGGCAAGTTAAAATTATAGTGATAGGATTGGCAAAATTGAAAAAAATCATCTGTCAGTTTATGAAAATTGCGGCAGTAATCGCTGTGCTCATGTTCGGTCTTGCGGGAACCGTCGTATATGGGGAGGCGTTGGCAGCTGAAGCCCCTCTGTCTAAAACCGGCAATCAGCTTTCCGCACAGGTTGGAGAACTGACATTCAGTTCTTCCGTGCAGTATGCACAGATTAAAGTTTCCCGGAAGGAATCGGCGGCGCTGACCTTTTCCTCTGATAACAGCGGGATAAAAGTTTCTTCTTCGGGAAGGCTGACGGTCGCGGCCGGTTTTATGGGAAGCGCGTTGATAACGGTCAGAGCGGCAGAAACCGCAAACTACCGGAGTGCGGAGACGACGGTTAAGGTTTTGGTCAGACCGCCGAAATTCAGCATCAGGAGCGCGTCCAATGACGGCGGCAGAAGGATAAAAATTACCTGGGGGAGCCACAGCAGAGTATCTGGCTACGAGGTACAGTACTCAACGGTTTCGGATTTTTCATCCGATGTAACCGGACAGAAAATCAGCGATCGGAGGGTTTCTTCCGTCACGACAGGCAGGCTTTCGCTCGGAAAAACCTATTATATCCGTCTGAGGAGTTTTTACAGGAACGGGAATACGGCTGTTTATTCGAAATGGTCCGCCGTAAAGCGTGTAAAAGTTCAGCTGAAGGTGCTGATGATCGGCAACAGCTATACATATTATAATGATTTGCCGGAAATGATAGCGAAACGGACAGGCGCTTATGTGTATGCGTCTGTACAAAGCGGCTGCTGGCTGAAGGATCATCTGGACACGAGAACAGATATCGGAGCAAAGACGATGGCGGCGCTGACCGGTGAAGGCTGGGATTATGTGGTGATCCAGGAGCGGAGCAACGGTACTGTCGATTACCCGAAAATGTTTGCCAGAAAGGTGAAAAAACTCTGTGAGCTTGCGCGCAATGCAGGCGCGACGCCGGTTCTTTATGCGACGTGGGCGTATTGCAGGGACAGTTCGCTGATGAAAAAGCAGGAATATACTTACAGCGAGATGTTCAAAAAAATATATACAGCCTACCATGAAGCGGCGAAAGAAAATAATGCGCTTGTGGCAGATGTGGGAATAGCATTTTATAAATATGAAAAAACAGCCGAACTCCATGTGTCGGACGGCAAGCACCCGACAGAGGAAGGATCAGAGCTGGCGGCAGAGATTATTTCTGGTGTGATCCTGGCTGCGGAAGGAAAATGACATAATTTGTTCAGATAATTGTGATCCCCGGCAGACATGGCTGCCGGGGAATCTTGAATTCGTCATACCATACGGAAAAAGAGTGTGAAAAAAGTGACAGAAAGTTAAATGTGACATGGCAGGAAAAAACCTTCTTAATCTTGAAAAAGTATCAAAATCGTTTGTCTCACGAATGCTTCTCGACGATGTGACAGTCGGTATCGATGAGGGAGATAAAATCGGAGTTCTTGGCATTAACGGTGCCGGGAAATCCACTTTGCTCGGTGTGATCTCCGGGACGCTGGAGGCCGATGAAGGCCGCGTCACCAGAGGCGGGGACGTCCGCATTTCCTATCTTGTGCAGAATCCGGAGTTTGATAACGAAAAATCAATCCTGGAAAATGTTGCCGCAATGGTCTCCGGAAAAGAGGAACACTGGGACACGAACGGCGAGGTCCGGTCGATGCTTCTTAAATATGAAATTCCGGACCCTGACGCGAGCCCGCGCTATCTGTCGGGAGGTCAGAAAAAGAGGGCGGCACTTGTGGCGGCGCTGCTCACGCCCGCGGATCTGCTGATTCTTGATGAGCCGACGAACCATCTGGACGGGGAAATGTGCAGTGAGCTGGAGGAGTACCTGCGCAGCTTCCGCGGTGCTGTGCTGCTTGTGACACATGATCGCTATTTCCTTGATCAGGTGACCAATGAGATCCTGGAGCTCGACCGCGGAAAAGTGTACCGGTATGAGGGAAACTATTCAAAATATCTGGAAATGAAGGCCGGACGGATGGAGTTCGCACTGGCTGCAGAAAGAAAGGCGGCGGCGCTCTACAAAAAGGATCTCGCCTGGATGATGCGGGGCGCACGGGCACGGTCAACGAAGCAGAAGGCGCACATCCAGCGCTTTGAGGCACTTCGTGACCGGGATAAAATCGTCGAGGAGCGTCAGGTGGAACTGAGCTCGCTGTCCTCCCGGCTTGGCGGGACAACTATTGAGGCTGATGGTCTTGGGAAGGGCTTTGACGGTAAGACTCTGTTTGAAAATTATACCTATCATTTTCTGAAGACAGACAGAATCGGAATTATCGGCCCGAACGGCTGCGGAAAATCCACGCTGCTTCGCTGTCTGACCGGAAAAATTGAGGCAGATTCGGGAACCCTCACGATCGGGCAGACGGTGAAGATCGGGTTCTTTTCTCAGGAAAGTGAGGAACTTGATGAGAGCCTGAGGGTGATTGATTTTATAAAGGACACGGCGCCGTATGTCCGGACAAAAGACGGGCTTGTGTCTGCCTCCTCCATGTGCGAGCGGTTTCTGTTTGATTCCGAACTGCAGTATGCACCGATTGAAAAGCTCTCCGGCGGCGAGCGCAGAAGGCTTTGCCTGCTGAGGGTTCTGATGGAAGCACCGAACGTGCTTGTCTTTGATGAGCCGACCAATGATCTTGACATTCAGACCCTGCGGATTCTGGAGGATTATCTGGACACTTTTGCCGGAATTGTCATCGCGGTTTCTCATGACAGGTATTTTCTGGACCGGGTGGTGACGAGGATTTTTTCTTTTGAGCCGGACGGCACAATCAGGCAGAGTGAGGGCGGTTATGCGGAGTACCTTGAACATAGAGGGCAATATGCCGGAAGTGATATCGGAATATCCGGCGCGGCGGTCAGCTGTGCCGGATGCGGAGGCGGTGCCGCCATTCAGGGCACAGCCGGACAAAATTTCGGCGGAAAGTCACCTGCAGCTTCCGGAATGACAAAAAAACGCAGGAACGCTGCCGGGCCGGTATCCGGGCCGAATGGTAAGAAAGCGAAATATACCCCTCAGCATGAGAAAAAAGAAAAGCTCACTTTCCTTGAACAGAAGGAATACGAGGGAATAGAGTCGGAAATTGATGCACTTGAGGAAAAAAGCGCGGAACTTGAGGATGCAATGCTCGGATGTGTGTCGGATTACGTGCGGCTTGCTGAGCTTTCAGCGGAAAAGGAGCAGGTGGATGCGAGGCTGGAAGAACGGATGGAGCGCTATATAGAACTTCAGGATAAAGTGGATCGCATTGCGGAACAACGCTGAGATAGTTTACGTAATATTATCCACAATATGTGGACAATTTTGTGGAAAACCTGCCGTAAAAAGTGAATAAACGGTGAATTTGTGTTGATAAGATGGTCTGTATATGCGGATTACCTGTATTTTTTATGTGTGTGTTTTATGTGGATAAGTGTACGAAAACGTCCGGGATGCCGGTCCGTTTCACAGTTCTTCAGAAGGATCGCAGCCTGCGGCGGATAAAAATAAAGACTGCGCAGGAGAGGAGAGTATTATGAAAACAGGTCTTGTTATGGAGGGCGGAGCGATGCGCGGCATGTTCACCTGCGGCGTGATCGACGTCTTTATGGAAAATGACATCTGGCTCGATGCGGCCGTCGGCGTGTCTGCCGGTGCGGCGTTTGGCTGCAATTATAAATCCAGGCAGATCGGCAGGCCGATCCGCTACAATAAAGCTTTCTGCAGCGACAAAAGATATGCCGGTATTCACTCCCTGATTACGACAGGCAATCTCTTTAATGTTGAATTCTGCTATCACACGATTCCTTATGAGCTTGACAAATGGGATGGGGCAGCGTTCGCCGCGAATCCCATGGCCTTTTACTGTGTTGCCACGGATGTCAGGACGGGCAAGCCTGTCTATCGTCGGCTGAAGGAGGGTGGTGAAGAGGATATAAAGTGGATCAGGGCCTCCGCTTCAATCCCGGCTTTTTCTAAGCCGGTAGAGATCGATGGCGGATTGTATCTTGATGGCGGGACAGCGGATTCGATTCCACTTAAGTTTATGGAACATCTGAAGGCGGAGAAGATCGTTGTTATCGAGACACAGCCCGTTGATTATGTAAAGCAGCCGCAGAAGTATATGAGATTTCTGAAGGTTTCGTTTCGGAAATATCCGGCGATGATCCGGGCACTCGAGAGGCGTTATAGAATGTACAACCGGGAGAAGGCTTATGTGCGGAGCCGCGAAGAAGAGGGAGCGGTTTTTGTCATTCGTCCTGAGGCTCCGCTTACAATCAGCTCCTTTAAACGGACGGAGGAAGATCTGGAGAGAGTCTATCAGGCGGGCAGGAAGGCTGCTGCTGCAGCCCTTCCGAAGCTGCGGGAATATCTGAATTCCTGACGGTCTTTTCGCAAACAAAAGGGGCTGTCTCAAAATGCAAAAATCATTTTGAGACAGCCTTTTTCAAAAATGTGGGAAATCTAAGTGGTAGTAAAGTTCGATCATCCGATATCATTCCCATTTCGTAACTTTTCCGGAGGACTTCTCCGGGAGATCCATTTGGAAAGTCTATAACGCCTTATTTTTGAATCGGGATATCTTTCATCACCTTGAAATTTTGCTGCCGCAGGCCTCCGACTTTAGTAGTGAGGTTAGGCGGCAAATCATCAGACTGTCCAATCCTCTAACAGAAGGCCGTAATCCGTGAAAATTCTCTGGTATTATGTGTAACCAATGTTCCACCTTCAGCTAAAACTGTGGCTGCAATCAGCATATCATTGGCGCCGATTACCTGCCCATTCTTTTCCAGATCGGCACGTAGTATCCCGTATTTTTGTGCCGCCATACCGCCAAAAGGTGCTTTCTCAAATGCATTGATTAGTACTTTCCCAATCGATTTGACTATACCATCAAAAATGGAATCCTCTCGGTTGGGAATAATCTCTGGCGATCAAACCTCTGACACGTCAGATCCCTTTGGCTTGTTCCTGCTTCCTTTCGGGTGCCCGGGTTTGCGCTTTATTGGTTCAGGCAAATCTGTTTTCTACTTTGCAGTAGCTTTGTTCTTGCTCCCTTTGGGTCTCCCCGTTTTCTTCGGAGCCGCCTCAGGTTTCGGGAGAAGTCCCATATCCTGCAGCAAGGTCTGATGCGCAGGATTGATTTGTATCAACTGCCATTTCGAACCTTCCAGTCGAACCTTTTTTGCCCTTGTCAATAACAGACATAATCTTTTTATATGTGCGGTCTTTCAGCAAATCTGCCCTATCAAAGGCATTGATCAATCGGGGCGGCAGCTAAGGCTTCCGGAAGGGAATTGTCATGGGGAATGTAAGTCCCATTAACAATGTGGCCTATAGTGGGGTCCGTTCATCGGCAAGTGACGTCCGTTAACGTTTCGGCAGCCCACGCGCTGACGTACAGCAAAAAAAATTTATCCTTACCGTAAGCGGTGACGACGGTATTCTTTGGCCGGTCAACGGCAAGTATTTCCTTGGGAATCGGCATGACATGGTCCTCCCGCATAGTCTTATTATGCATTGGAAAACCCGCAAAAAATCAGGAGAATCACGTCAAAACACCACTTGATATCAATAACTTTGCTCCACTGCATTGAACGATACTTCATTCTGGGCATGCCGCACAAAAATATACTTTTTGGTTTAAATAAATATTTATGCAAATTTATTGTTGATAAACAAAACTATTCGGTATATCATAACTTCAGAGTTAAGTTAATGACAACTTCAAGAACAAGATCA
>R11__coassemble_421_pt1 | contig 28040 bp, 20 predicted proteins | sample R11__metabat2_low_PE_006 | metagenome-assembled genome bin R11 | reverse complement strand
GGCATAAGCTATGAGAGTCTGAAAGAGGAAAGTATGATGCTTGGAAATCTCGAGGAGATTTTCAGCATATTTGTCCAGGAGCTCCCCGATATCAGTACAATTTATATCGGTACAGCAGACGGTCTGCTGATCAGCTATGATACGAATTCAGCGAGTCCGTCAGAAGGCGGTGAGGCCTATTATGAGTACCGTTCAACAATCTGGTATCAATACGGCACAAGCGAAAAAGCTTTGTCCGAAGGATTTCGCTTTACTACTGCCTATGAAGATGCATTTGGAAGAGGAATTACGATTACCTGCGCGGCACCGGTTTTGGACAGCAGCGGTGAGGTACGGGCATGTGTTGCAGTTGATATTCTGCTGGATGATATCTATACATCGATGGTAATGGAAGACATTACTGCGCCCACACTGGCGATTCTGATTGACGAGGACGGAAGTGTTCTGGCAAAAAATGCCGATACGTATTTTACGGAGGATTCGGACGACGACAGCACAAAGGAATATTTAAAGGCAGACTGGAAAAACCTCTTTAAGAATGACAGCGGTCTCGTCAGTATCGGAGCGGATGAGAACGCTGCGTATGCGGCCTATTCTAAAATGGATCTTACGGACTGGGTGATGTGCGTGATCAGTCCGATGTCAATTGTACTTGAGCCGACTTCGAAAATCCGGGAGAAAATAGAAGCGAATACCGAAGCTGTGACGGCGAAAATAGTCAGCTTTATTGTCAGCGATATTTATAATTGCCTTGTTATTTCACTTACGGTTCTGCTTGCGGTGATTTTTGTGGTCGGCAGGCTGTCAGGACAGATAACCGGACCGCTGAAACAGCTGGAAGCAGATGTGAGAGCGATCAGTGATGGGGATCTGGATTTCCGGACGTCTGTGACAACGAATGACGAGATCGGTGATCTGGCGGCTGCCTTTAACGGGATGGCTGATTCACTTCAGAAACATATGGCAGATCTGAGGGCGGCGACTGCCGCAAAGGAGCGGATCAGAGCCGAGCTTTCTGTAGCGGCCAGTATTCAGGCCTCCATGCTTCCGAAATCAGATTCGGCGTTCCCGGACAGAAATGAGTTTGATATCAGTGCGTCGATGCGTCCTGCGAGAGTAGTCGGAGGCGATTTCTATGACTTTTTCCTGATTGATGCGGATCACCTTGCCCTGGTCATCGGAGATGTATCCGGAAAAGGCGTACCGGCATCCCTCTTTATGGTGGTTGCTAAAACGATGATCCGAAACTGCGCCAGAACAGGGGAAACACCGGCCGAAATTCTCAGCGGGGTAAATGCGAAGCTTTGTGAAGGCAATGACATGGGCATGTTTGTCACCATCTGGCTTGTTATTGTGGAGATATCAACAGGAAAATGTATAGAAGCCAATGCAGGCCATGAACATCCGGTGATCCGCCGGAAGAACGGGGGGTATGAGCTTGTTAAATACAAGCATTCTCCGGCGGTGGCGGTTCTGGAAGACATTCACTTCAGCAACCGTGAATATGTTCTTGAACCGGGAGACCGGCTTTTCGTCTACACGGACGGGGTGCCTGAGGCCGCTGACAGTGCAAACGAAATGTTCGGGACGGATAGAATGATTGCATCGCTCGATGCTCTCGGGGATTGCCGGCTTTCGGAACTGATTGCCGGGCTGCAGAAAGAGATCGATTCATTTGTAAACGGCGCAGAGCAGTTCGATGATATTACAATGCTTGGTTTTGATTATTACGGAAAACATGACTGAACAACATGGAGCTGCAATCAGCGGGAAGAACTGACAATAGCTCCTTTGACAAGCCGCGAAGCGGACAGCGGATGTCCGATTTACGCATGTGTTTCTGTAATTTTAAACAGGAAGATGAAATGTTGGGTAAGAACTGATGATGAAAAAGATATTGCGTGCAATTCCGGAAAGTATTTCGGCTGCGGATGAAATTTTTGAGCAGCTGGCAAACTCTGTCGGACTCTCAGAAAAAAGTAAGAGGCAGATGCTGGTCGTGATTGATGAAGTACTGAGTAATATTATTAACTATGCTTATCCGGATCGTGACGGTGAGTTTGAATTTCAGGTCAATGCTGAGGAAGGTCGAATGAAGATTGTTTTTATTGACTCCGGTCTGCCTTTTAATCCGCTTCAGAGCAAAGATCCCGATGTGACGCTGTCCGTAGAAGAGCGTAAGCGCGGAGGACTGGGAATTTTTCTTGTTAAAAAGCTTGCCGATCAGGTTGAATATGCTTATGATAATGGAAGAAATATCTTAAGCATATGGAAAAATATGGAACCTGTGCGTAAAAGGTAAGAGCTGCGTCGGCGGAAGTATCGGTTTTGAAGGCGCGTGTCGAAAAAAATTTTACAGGTATCAAAGGAGAAAAAATGATTATTAATAAAAACATCAGCGGATCAGAAATGATCGCAGCACCGGAAGACCGTATTGATACCGTGACAGCTCCGGAGCTGGAAGCGGCGCTTCAGGATATGCCTGCGGATATTGAAAAATTAATTATTGACTTTGAAAAGGTCACCTATATTTCTTCTGCGGGACTGCGCGTGCTTCTGAGAGCGGAGAAATTGATGAAGGACAGCGGAAAATCGATGGTTCTAAGGCACGTCGGGGAGGCGATTGAGGAAATCTTCGAGCTGACAGGATTTTCTGACATTCTGACGATTGAGAAATAAATGTTCAGGCAAACGGGGAAACGTGCCGCTGGTGCGTTATGACGAAAGATAACGGCAGCCGACTGTATGACACAGCCGACTGCCTCTTTTTTTGTCATAACGTACAGAAAACGTGCCGATGGCACGTTTTCTTGTCGCGTATTTCTTTAAATTTGCTGCTACATAAAAAGTTTACGAAATTTATTCCTGTTCGAAGTCTTTCATCTGAGCAGCCTGAACATCCGGGAAAGCAGAGAGAATCGGCTCGACCTTCTTGCCGTTTCTGCGGTCCAGATAATTCTTTGTGACCTTCGCAACCTGCGGAGAGAGAACCAGAACGCCGATCAGGTTCGGCAGCATCATGAGACCGTTGAAGGTATCGGAGATATCCCAGGCGAGCTGAGCTTCAATGACGGAGCCTGCAAGAACGATGATTACGAAGATGACGCGATAGATCTTGACGCCGTTGTTTCCGAACAGATACTGAACTGCGGTTGAACCGTAGTGGCTCCAGCCGAGGACAGTTGAATAGGCGAAGAGCAGGATCGCAATTGCGATGAAGGCTGCGCCGACCGGGCCGAAAGCGGAGCGGAACGCGTAAGTCATAAGGGAACTGGAGCCGATCTCTTCACCAATGGAGGTCAGCGTACCGGTTGTGAGATCAATCGCGTCGGAGCTGAGCAGTGCGATGGCTGTCAGGGTGCAGACGATGATCGTATCGGCGAAAACCTCGAAGATACCCCACATACCCTGGCGGACAGGCTCCTTAACGTTGGAGCTGGAGTGGACCATAACAGAAGAACCGAGACCGGCTTCGTTGGAGAAGACGCCGCGCTTGAAGCCCATCTTCATGGCAAGAGCAATGCCTGCGCCAAAACCGCCGCCTGCAACCGCTTTGACGGAAAAAGCACCTTTGAAGATCGCAACGAAAATTGCCGGGATGGCAGTTACATGTGTGATAATGATAAAGAGGGAGCCGACCAGGTAAAGGATCACCATGAACGGAACCAGCTTTTCAGTAACGGCAGCAACCGCCTGCAGACCGCCGATGACAACCGCGCCGACAGCGATGACAAGGATGATGCCGGTTACGATGTTCGGTACGCCAAAGGCTGTATGGACGTTGGAGACCATGGAATTGACCTGGCTCATATTGCCGATGCCGAAGGAGGCAAGGAGGCAGAAGAGGGAGAAGAGCACCGCGAGGATCGTTCCGATCTCTTTGCAGCCTTTCTTTGCGCCGAGGCCATCCCTTAAGTAATACATTGCGCCGCCGTGCCATTCGCCGCGCTCGTCTTTGCGGCGATAGAGGATACCGAGGACATTTTCAGAGTAGTTGGTCATCATGCCGAAGAAAGCGATGAGCCACATCCAGAAGACAGCACCCGGACCGCCGGCAGCGATTGCGCCTGCGACACCGACGATATTGCCGGTACCGACTGTCGCGGCAAGGGCGGTGCAGAGAGACTGGAACTGGCTGATCGTGCGGTCTTCTGTGTGACCGGTGACATGTTTGTCACGGAAGATCGCGCCGAGAGTACTCTTCATCCAGTGACCGAAATGTGTCAGCTGAAAGAACTTTGTGAGACAGGTCATGAGAACGCCGACAAATGCCAGAAGAATCAGTGCCGGCCAGCCCCAGACGATACCGTTGATGACGTTGTTCACGTTGGTGATGACTTGGATCATATGCTTTCCTTCCTCTTAAATGAAAATAAAAAAGACATCCCACAAAGGGATGCCGTGCTGTCTCACAACAAAAGGAAAACAGACAAAGCTTAAAGAAAGCGCCTTTGCCTGCTTAAAAGATGCCTCTGTCCTTTTGCCTGAGAGATTCGCGGGATGTTCCCCTTGCCCCTTCGGCCCCCGCGTCATTGCGAGTGTCTCCAGAGTGTGATCGGTCAGCAGTCCCGTTCGGAAACTCATCTGCGGATTTCCGAAACACCTGAGAGTTTTACTCCTTCGGTCGGTCGAGCCTGTTTTCTGCCGACTTCGTGTCACACGTTATTCGGTTGATCAATAACGTTAAATAAAATAGCATTTGTCATAAGAAAATGCAATAGATATTGTTGAATTATCATAACAAGTTTTTTGATGGGTTTCCGAAACAGCAGCAAAAAAGATTTGATTTTCTGCGATTTCAGATGGTAAAATACACCGGTTGAAAATCAAATCATAATATAGTGCATAATGACGACACAAGTATCGCGGCCTGCGAGTAAATCTGATTACGGAACATTATTCTCGATCAGATTTGTCTTTATGGGGCATACCTGTGTTTTTTTTGTGCACTGGAGTCGCAAAGGGAGTCCTTTGCGTGAAGAAGGAGGAGTTTATGCCGCAGAATCGTTTTCAGAAGATGACCTTTGCTTTTCTCACCGTGCTGTTTACCGTTCACGGTTATGTGTTTTACAGCCTTTATGTGATAAACGGCGCTTACTTTCAATCTGTAGCCGAACAGGCGGGCACAAAGGGCGTGATCAACGGAATCAATGCGCAGGGCGGTGTCATGATGTTCGGTCATATGCTGCCGATCTGGGCGATTATCCTGATTGAGTTCTGCTGCGCGTATCTGCTTGAAAATATTCTCGGAAGTCCGCTTTCGTTTAAGCTTGCCTGCGGCGTGTTTGATCCTCGGAAGGACCATCCGATGCTGTTCGAGACGGCGATTATCTGTGCGACCGTCGGCATTATGTGTCCGGCGATGAGCTTCCTGGCTGCCTGGATGTATTATCCGTACTACGAGGGCTTTCATTTTGTGACACTTTTGGCCAACTGGCTTAAGCTGGTGTGCTATAATTTCCCGTTTGCGTACTTCAGCCAGCTGTTTTTCATCCAGCCGCTGGTAAGGACGCTGTTTAAAATGCTGTTCAGAAAACAGCTTCAGAAGTAAGTCGTTTCATAAATATCAGCTTTACATTTGAATTTTGTTATGATAGAGTAACGCGAAAGACAGACAACGAGGTCAAAAGGCCGCGCTGCCTGTCTTTTTTATTTGCCTCAGCATACCAGAGAAGCTGCGGCGGCAGGTCCTTTGGTTCGTTATTTCGTTCCGCTTTCATAACGCAGGGTGTAAAAGGAGGAAAAATGGCTGCATTTGACCGCATTTTATCGGGAATTCCAGAAATGGACAGTGCGCTCGACAATATCAGACTTGGGGACAATGTCGTCTGGAGAGTGTCGGAACTTTCGGAGTTCCGGCTGTTTGTGAATCCCTATGTGGAACAGGCGAAAAAGGACCGGAGAAATATCATCTATTTCCGCTTTGCAAGCCATCCCCCGCTTGTGGAGGATTGTCCTGAAATAAAGACAATTCATATTCCTTTGTCTTATCAGTTCGAAACATTTACTGTTGAAATCCATAATGTGATTGAAAACGAGGGGCGGGACGCGTTTTATGTCTTCGACTGCCTGTCCGAGCTGCAGACTGCGTGGGCAACGGACCTCATGATGGGCAATTTCTTCCGCGTGACCTGTCCTTTTTTATTTATTCTGGATACGGTGGCATTTTTCCCGATCATCAGGGGAAAACATTCCTTCCATGCGATTACCAAGATCAGCAATACGACGCAGCTCTTTCTTGACGTTTATTCCGACAGAAAGAAGGTCTATGTGCGTCCCGGCAAGGTCTGGAACCGCAATTCATCGACCATGTTTCTTCCGCACATCTATAACCCGGAAAACGGTTCGTTCCGACCGGTTCTGGACGGCGTGCAATCCAGCCGCTTTTATCAGGTTCTGAGAAAATACCAGCGCCCCGGAGAGGAGCAGTATATCGATTCCTGGGAGAAATTCTTCAACCGTGCGAAAATGCTGCATGATACGGGCATGGATGTCACCCGGGAGTGTGCCGAGATGTGCAGCATTATGATGACCCGCGATATAAAAATGCAGGAAATGGTAAAGCGGAATTTCACGCCGGAGGATTATTTCGAGGTCAGAAGCCATATGATCGGAACCGGCCTCATTGGCGGAAAAGCCTGCGGCATGCTTCTTTCGCGTGCGATTATCCGCAGCAGGGCACCGGAGATCGATGATGTGCTGGAGCCGCATGATTCATTTTTTATTGGCTCTGATATGTATTACACCTATATCGTGGACAATGGATTCTGGGATCTCAGGATCAGGCAGAGGACGGACGAGGAATATTTTACCCTTGCGGCGGAATTTGCCGGGCGCCTGAAAACGGGAACGTTTTCAGAAGAGATGAAGGACCAGTTCCGGCACATTCTGGAGTATTACGGACAGGATCCCTTTATTGTCCGTTCCAGCAGTATTCTTGAGGATGGTTTCGGCAATGCGTTTGCCGGGAAATATGAGTCGGTCTTCTGCGCAAACCGGGGAACGATCGAGGAACGTCTGGAGGAGTTTGAACTGGCGATTAAGACGGTATACGGAAGTACCATGAGTCTCTCAGCGCTTGATTACCGCAGAAGAAGAGGTCTTGATAAAAAGGATGAGCAGATGGCTCTGCTTGTTCAGAGAGTATCGGGTTCTTATTACGGCGATTATTATATGCCCTGCGCAGCGGGGGTCGGATATTCCTTCAGTCCCTATAAATTCCTGAAGCAGATTGATCCCGCAGCCGGTATGCTGCGGCTCGTAATGGGACTCGGCACTTCTGCGGTTGACCGCACCGAAGGCTCTTATCCGCGGCTTGTAAGTCTGGATATGCCGGAAGCGACAACCTGCGTCACGATCGCTGAAAAACATGAATTTTCTCAGCGGAAAGTTGAGGCGGTTGATGCAGGCGGACATTGTCTTAAGAGGATGCCGCTTGAGGAAATCGAGGGAAAGCTTCCTTCTTATCTCGCGGCAGAACTGCTGGAGCACGACTATGAGATTGAAAACAGGCTCAGGGAACTCGGGCGGTCGCAGCCGGTGAGATTTATTTCCTGCGGAGGCCTCGTAAAGAAGAAGCAGCTGATGTCACAGATGCAGGAGATCATGCAAGTGATTCAGAAAGAGTATGAATATCCTGTGGATATTGAATTTACGGTAAATCTCTCAGAGGACGGTGAATACAGCATCAATCTGCTCCAGTGCAGACCGCTGCAGGTTTTTAAAGATACAGGAAAGGTTCATATTCCGGAGGAAATTCCGGAAGAGAAAATTCTTCTGGAAAATTTTGGCTCTTCGATGGGGCTATCGAGGAATGTTCCGATCGATATCATTGTTTACGTTGATCCGATTGCCTACTACAGCATGCCGTATGCGGAGAAAAACCGTATTGCCAAAGTCATCGGAAAGATTAACTGGCAGATGAGGGGAAAAGGAAAGCACATGATGCTGATTGTACCAGGCAGGATAGGGACATCCTCACCGGAGCTCGGCGTTCCGACAGCCTTTTCCGATATCAGCGAATTTGAGGCCATCTGTGAGGTTGAGGAAGCGCAGGCGGGGTATAATCCGGAACTTTCTTACGGAAGCCATATCTTTCAGGACCTGGTGGAGGCGGAGATCCTCTATACAGCGGTATTCCGGAATGAAAAGACGAAGATCTTTGCCCCGGAAAAGCTGAAGGCTTTTGAAAATATCATCGGCCGGTTTGATGGTTGTTCCGGAGCAGAAGGAATTGTTTTCGCGGCGGATGTCAGCGGTACAGGTGCGGAACTTTACAATGATCTTGAAAAGGAGCATCTTGTGCTCCGGCTGTGATATCCGGAGAGAAAATCTGTTTATTGCACTTTGGTATATCATGAAAAAGGGGAGGGAACGTTATGCCGGGTTATGAAATGCTGCTTGATCACGCCGATACCGTCAATGAACTTCTGGCGAGATACGGCGTCAAATTCGGAATTTACAAAAACGGAGCATTTAAGGAGCAGTTGTTTCCGTTCGATCCGATTCCGCGCATCATCACCCATGAGGAATTCGCATATCTGGAAAAAGGGCTGAAGCAGAGGGTTACGGCACTCAACCTGTTTTTAAAGGATATCTACAGCAGAAAACAGATTGTAAAGGATGGAGAAGTGCCGGAGGATTTTATTTTCGCGTCAAGCGGGTATATGGCGGAGTGCGAAGGGGTCTGTCCGGTGAAGGGAATTTATTCGCATATCTCCGGCATTGATCTGGTGAAAGGGAAAAATGATCACTGGTATATTCTGGAAGACAATCTCCGGGTTCCGTCAGGCGCGTCCTATCCGATGATTGCGCGTGAACTGACCAGACGCAGTTCACCTCTCACTTTCCACAGCACGGCGATCGAGGATAACCGCAATTATGCGCAGCTTCTTCGCCGCACGATGGACAATGTGAATGTCGGAGGCCACACCGTTATCCTGACGCCCGGCCGGTATAATTCCGCCTATTTTGAGCATTCATATCTGGCGGAGCAGACGGGCGCACATCTTGTGAGCGGCTCGGAACTCATGGTTGAGGATGATAAGCTGTACTATAGATCGGTAAACGGGAAAAAAGAGCGTGTCGGCGTTGTCTACCGCAGAATTTCGGATGAGTATCTTGATCCGATGAATTTTAATCCTGAATCACTGATCGGAATCCCTTTGATTTACGATGTTGTACGCAAGGGAAATGTTGCTCTGATGAACGCCCCGGGGAACGGTGTGGCCGATGACAAGGGAATCTATTACTTTGTGCCGAAGATGATTCGGTATTATCTGGGCGAAGAGCCGGTTTTGGACAATGCGCCGACTTATCTGCCGTTCTATGCGGAAGATATGAAATATACGCTGGAGCACTTTGATGAGCTTGTCTGGAAAGATGTTGCAGAGGCGGGCGGCTACGGTGTTGTCTTCGGCAGTAAAATGACCAGGGCGCAGAAGGCGGATTTCATTGAGCTGCTGAAAAAAGAACCGCGCAGATTTATTGCCCAGGAAGTGATTGATTTTCAGGATCTCGATATTATGGATGAAGGAAACATTGTTCCGCGGAAGGCGGATCTCCGGGCATTTGTGCTAATGGCGGATGAGCCGCTTGTCTGGAAGAGCGGACTTACAAGATTTTCCAGAAATCCTGATTCATTTATTGTGAATTCATCTCAGGGAGGAGGCTTTAAGGACACATGGGTATTATCTCGGTAGAACAGGCGGACCGCCTTTACTGGCTCGGACGCTATACAGAGCGGGTTTATACAACAGTGAGAGTGTATTCCAGGAGTTTTGACCGGATGATCGATGAGATCAGTGACAGCTATCCTGAGTATTGTCTTGATATGGATATTCCGAATATTTATCGGGACAAAGAGGACTTCCTGTACCGCTATCCTTACGATCCGTCGAATCCGGATTCGATCATCAGCAACCTGAACCGGGCTTATGACAATGCAATCATGCTCCGGGAGAGCATCGGGTCAGAGACGTTGTCCTATATTCAGCTTGCTATTTATGACATGAATAAGGCCTCCCTGAATCCGGCACCTCTCATTGAGATGCAGAAGATCACAGATCACCTGCTTGCCTTCTGGGGAGTGGCGGATGACATGATCGATTCCGAAGAGGTGAGAAATATTCTGAAGGCCGGAAAACGAATTGAACGCATAGACCTGTACGCGAGACTTAGCATGCCGCGGGAGGAAATGATTCGGGAGGTTGACCGCATGATTCCGCGGGTGACCCGCAGCGGTCTGGCTTACGATGCTTCAAAGCTTGAAAATCTGAAGGAGCTTGTCTCCGGGGAAGTGATCGATTACTACCGGGTTGTGGGTGAAGTGGAATCGATTCTCTGATAATACGATTGACTTCGGACACGGTCATTATGGCTGTCTTCCCCGAAAGATGAAAGGATTGCATGAAGCAGCTGAAATTTGATTACAGGATGCAGATTCGCTACAGTGAGCCGGTCAGCATCTGCCATTTTAAAATTAAGTGTCTCCCGGCGGAGACGCTGCGGCAGCATCTTTTGTCGGCGTCCGTGGAATTTATTCCGGAATTTTCCTATTCGGAAGGTCTGGATTCATTCGGCAACAGGCAGTTTTACGGGACAGCCGCCGGGGCACACGACTCGTTTTGTTTTCATATAAGCGGCGAGGTGGAAATCGGACAGCTTCTTTGTGAAGAGCCGGAAAATGAGTCCCTGACGCCGCTTTTCCGTCATTCCTCCGGCTTAAATCGTCCCGGCAATGCAATTTATGCTTATTATGAGATGATAAAAAATGGGCTTCCCACAGACATTTACAAGAGAAGTCTTGCTCTTATGCATTGTCTTTACCGGGATTTTTTCTATCAGCCGGGATGTACAGACACGGATACATCTGCGGAAGAAGCATTTTTAATCGGAAAAGGCGTCTGTCAGGATTATGTACATATTTACCTTTCTCTGCTGCATTTGTCAGGAATACCCGCGCGCTATGTAACGGGGATGATCGTCGGAGAAGGCGCGACACATGCCTGGGCGGAGGTCCTGTACCATCATCGGTGGATCGGCATCGATCCAACGAACGATCTGACAGTGAATGAAAGCTATATAAAACTCGGGCACGGCAGAGATGCCCGGGATTGTCTGATTAACCGCGGCGTTATGAAGGGCGGAGGTCTGCAGACGCAGGAGATCAGGGTGAAGGTCTGGGACAGCGTTTCAGAAGATGTGAGACCCGGGCCTGGGAAGGCATTTTGAAAATATGATTAAGAAGGTCAGCAGTGTATCTCTTCCGGTAGATGAGGTACTGGAAATAAAAAAACAGCGTATTGTTCCGAAAGGCGGAGTAAAAAAAGGAATGAAGCGCATCAGTATTGTGACGGGGATACACGGTGATGAACTGGAGGGGCAGTATGTCTGTTATGAGGTGCTGCGCCGTCTGGGGGAATATCCGGAATTTCTCCATGGAATCGTGGATGTGTATCCGGCAATGAATCCGCTCGGTATCGATTCTGTCACGCGCGGAATTCCGGCGTTTGATCTTGATTTTAACCGCCTTTTTCCGGGCAATATCGAAGGCAATATGACAGAATATCTTGCTGCCGGCATTATCGAAGATGTGAAGGGTTCGGACTGTGTTTTTGATATTCACGCTTCCAATATCTATTTGACGGAAATTCCCCAGATCCGCATCAATGAAAAGCATCAGGCAGCGCTTGTTCCCCTGGCGGAAAAATGTAATGTTGATTTTATCTGGGTTCATGGCGCGGCAACGGTCCTTGAGTCAACCTTTGCCTACAGTCTGAACAGTGTCGGGACTCCTGTCCTGGTTGTTGAAATGGGAGTCGGGATGAGGATTACGCAGCAGTACGGCCAGCAGCTTACGGACGGGATTTTTGCGCTCATGAAGGATATGGGGATCTGGAGCGGGGACACTGTCGAGCCGCGAAAACCGATTATTTCAACAAACTGGCGGGATGTCAGTTATCTGAATGCTTCCGCAGGCGGGATTTTTATTCCAAAGGTAAAGCACTGGCAGAGCCTGAAAAAAGGCGATATCATCGGAGAAATTGTAAATCCGCTTTACGGCACAGTTCTCGAGACCATCCAGTCTCCGGTTGACGGAATTTTGTTCACAATCAGGGATTATCCGGTAGTTGATGAGGGGTCTCTCATAGGGCGTCTTTTACCAAAAACGGTGTGTGAGGATATTTATCATGTTTGAAAGAAGCTGCATCTGGTTAAGATATAGAGAGGGCTCATGGATATGAAGAAAAAGATCCTTTATACGATTCGGGGGCTATATCGTGATGACTTTCGGGTGACCGGCTATGAATTCGGAAAAGGTGAAAAATCTCTCTGTATTGTCGGTGCAGCCCGCGGCAATGAAATTCAGCAGCTTTACGTCTGTTCCCAGCTCGTAAAAAAATTCCGTCAGTTGGAAGAAGAGGGGAGAATCTGTGATGGACACAGTATTCTTGTGATACCCTCAGTAAACCCCTACTCCATCAACATTCGTAAACGGTTCTGGCCGACGGACAACACCGATATCAACCGGATGTTTCCGGGGTATGACCTGGGTGAGACGACTCAGAGAATTGCTGACGGCGTATTTAAAGTTGTCTCAGAATATAAGATCGGCATTCAGTTTGCATCCTTTTATAATGCAGGGAATTTTCTTCCGCACATCAAAATTATGAAGGCCGGCTACAGCAGCGTGGAAATGGCGAAGCAGTTCGGCATGCCTTACGTCATTATGCGAAATGTGCGGCCCTATGATACGACAACCCTTAATTACAACTGGCAGGTCTGGGAAACACAGGCCTTCAGCTTCTATACAACAACGACCACTTCAATCGACAGGACGAGTGCCGGCCAGGCTGTCCTTTCGATCCTCAGCTTTCTTTCCCGTCAGGGAATCGTAAAGTACCATGGTCCTTCCGGCAGGCTCTCAAAAGTTGTGGATGATTCGGAATTTATTGCGGTTCAGACCGCAAAATCCGGTATCTTTGAACCTCTTGTCAGTGTCGGAACGATTCTTCGAACCGGGGCTCCGCTGGCCAATATCATTCATCCCTATGAAGGTGAAATCATCGAAACCCTGTACGCTCCCTGCGACGGGGTGCTGTTCTTTATGCATAACGAACCTTTGACCTATGCAAGCACTGCGGTATTTAAATTAATACCGGAAGGTGTCGGATGAGATATAAAAGCCGGTTGGGATACAGACCCGACCCATAACAAAAGGAACTGCGGGCGCAGTTCCTTTTGTTATGGGCTTTAGCTTGTTGAATATCTTCACTCCGAAGTATAGACGAAACATTATTTATAATCAATATAAAGCTGATATAAGGGACATTATCAAACAGCATTGCTGTTATAAAAGCGTGGATCTTATTGATGGGCATCCTATGCCGGATTAATTCATATGATGGTGAGACTGAGACCGTCCGAAAACATAATCTTTTTTTGGACTTTTGCGGAGGCTCTGCAGGTATGCTGATATGCCGGTCAGGGACATTAGCGTGGCTTCCGTGAGGAGCTGCACGCCAGCAGCGAAGGCGGCGCGTGTTTGAGCCCGAAGGGCGAGTGTTGCGCAGGAGCCTTCGCGAATAAGCGCGTGCAGTGCAATCAAGTTGTATTTTCAGAAAGCGCTGCATTCATCAGTATTCCATGTGGCAATATGTACGGCAGATGTGTTAAAATAAAAAAGTTGTCTGCTGAAATCAAGATCGAACCCCAAACAGAAAATTCAGTAAAGACACCGGAAAAAACGAAATGAAATAACGAAACGAAATGAAATAACGAATCGAAATGAGAAAATAAAATACTAAAATACGAAAGAGATCATAAAGTACGATTAAAAAAAGTACGAATAAAAAATTAGAAACGCAGTAACGCAGTCACGAAGCATAAAAATAAGAAACGAAGGAAGAAAAAATGGGAAAAATCTACCGCTTCTACAAAGACGTGGACACAGACCAGATCATCGCGTCACAGTATCTCCTGTATCCGACCATCGACGAAATGAAAGCACACACCTTTGAGTCTCTCGATCCGGAGTTCGCCGCAAAAGTTCAGCCCGGTGATTTTGTAGTCGCGGATGAAAACTTCGGCTGCGGCTCCTCCAGAGAGCAGGCTCCGAGTGTCTTAAAAGCCCTTGGCATCAAAGCAGTTATTGCAAAATCCTTTGCACGGATCTTTTACCGCAACTCCATCAACATCGGCCTTCCCGTCATCATCTGCAAAGACCTCTATGACGCGGTGGAAGACGGCATGGAGATGGAACTTAAGATGGAAGATGGCCTCATCACAGCCGGCGGCCGCACCTTTACCTGCACAAAGCTGCCTGAAAATCTGCAGAGGATTCTGGATCAGGGCGGTCTCATCGCATCACTTGACAGGGAGGAATAAGACATGGGAATGACAATCGCTGAAAAAATCATCGCACGGGCAGCAGGCGTGACCGAGGTCAGGGCGGGAGATATCCATACCGTAGAGCTGGATTACCTCATGAGCAACGACGGAACCTCCCATCTCACTGTAGACAAATATAACAATCTGAAACATCAAAGAATCGCCGATGTTTCCAAACTGGTCTGGATTGTGGACCACAACCTTCCCTGTGACAGCGTAAAAACAGCTGCTTCTCATAAGAAAATGCGTGATTTCGCAAAAGAACACGGCATCACCTTCTATGAAGGCGAGGGCGTGTGCCATCAGGTGATGCTGGAACACCACGTATGTCCCGGCCAGCTGATCTTCGGCGCTGACAGTCATACCTGTGCCTACGGTGCACTCGGCGCGTTCGGAACCGGTGTCGGCAACACCGATTATCTCTATGCGATGGTGACAGGCGAGTCCTGGGTACTTGTCCCGGAGACGCTTCGCTTTAATCTTCACGGATCGCTTCCGGAGGGCGTTTATGCCCGTGACCTGATTCTCACCATCATCGGTCGAATCAGTGCCAACGGCGCGAACTACAAGGCCATGGAATTTGGCGGCGACGGGCTCAAGACAATCGATATGGCCGGCCGTATTTCCATCTGCAATCTCTGCGTGGAAGCGGGTGCCAAGACAGCGCTCATGGAAGTTGATGAGACAGCCCTTTCTTACCTAGAAGAGCACGGCAGAGAGCCGGCAGCGGTCTTTGAGCCGGATGCGGATGCAGTATATGCGGCGGTCTACGATATCGATTTAAGCGAAATCCGTCCGATTGTTGCCCGCCCGCATTTTGTGGACAATGTATGCAGCGCGGCCGAAGCAGTCGGGACTCATATCGATGAGGCCTTTCTCGGCTCCTGCAATAACGGCCGTATTGAGGACTTAAGAGTCGGCGCTTCTGTGATAAAAGGGAAGAAGGTCTCTCCGGATGTGCGGTTTCTGGTGGTGCCGGCGAGCCGCTCGGTCTATGAGCAGGCGATGAAGGAGGGACTTCTCGAGACCTTCATAGAAGCCGGAGCAATTGTGATGAATCCGAACTGTTCCGTCTGCTGGGGTGCCTGCCAGGGCGTAATTGGCGAGGGTGAGACTTTGATCAGCACCGGCACCCGCAATTTCAAGGGACGCGCGGGACACCGCAATTCTTTTGTCTATCTGGCTTCTGCGGCAACAGTAACTGCCTCCGCCATCAGGGGCGAGATCGCGACAGCCGATATGCTTGAGCAGTAAGGAGAAGGGCAGTTATGGAGACATTTACTGGAAAAGTCTGGCTTCTCGGAGATGACATCGACACTGATATCATCATTCCGACGGAATATCTTGTGTTTAAGACGATCGGAGAAATGGCACCTTACGCCTTTTCTCCGCTCAGAACAGATCTGGCTGCAGAGCTTCAGCCGGGCGATATTATTGTTGCCGGGAAAAATTTCGGCTGTGGTTCCTCGAGAGAGCAGGCACCGGAGGTCGTGAAGGCGCTCGGTGTGAAATGCATTATCGCAAAGAGCTTTGCCCGCATTTTTTTCAGGAACGCGATCAACAACGGACTCCTTCTTATTGAAAGTGAAGAGCTTGCGGATGACATGACGGAAGGTGACGAGATCACGGTGACCGTCAATGAAAAGATTGCCTACAAAGGAAAAACTTACCCGATCGTCTCTCTGCCGGACAACCTTGTGGAGATCATTGAGGCAGGCGGTCTGGTAAAAGCGATGCAGAAAAGAAACGGAATTGAAGCAAAGGCGTAAGGAGACGGTATGGGGCAGACAATTATAGAAAAAATTATCGGCCGCAATGTCGGTCGTACGGTGAAGCCGGGCGATATCGTTACGGTGAAGGCGGATTATGTGATGCTGGATGACATCATGATGCCGTTTATTGTATCGAAATTTAAAGAAATGGGCTTTCAAAAGGTCTGGGATCCGTCGAAGATTGTGATTATCTGCGACCACCTTGTCCCGGCCAGTCAGACAGATGATACGCGCGCTTATCACATCAGCTGCGACTTTGCGGAGGAGCAGAGCATAAAGAATCTTCACAGATCGGATGGTATCTGCCATCAGCTGATGACGGAAGCGGGCTATGTAAAGCCCGGCCATGTGGTCTTCGGTACCGACAGCCACACAACAACCTACGGCAGTGTCGGCGCATTTTCAACCGGAATCGGCTATACGGAAATGGCTGGAATCCTCGGAACCGGCGAGCTGTGGGTGAGGGTTCCGGCAACGATCAGAATTAATATCAGCGGCAGGCTGCCGGAAAATGTCATGTCAAAGGACGTGATCCTGAGAATTATCGGAGATCTGACGGCTGCCGGTGCTACCTACAGGGCGCTTGAGTTTGCCGGGGATACCGTTAACAGCATGAGTCAGTCCAGCCGAACCGCCATGGCCAATATGGCGATCGAGGCGGGGGCAAAGTGCGCACTTTTTACACCGGATCGGAAGACGGCGGAATATTGCGGAATCGAGCTGACGGAAGCAGAAAAAACACTGGTCGGTGATGAGGATGCGGTATATGAGACAGTTCTCAATTACAGGGCGGAAGACTTTGTGCCGTCCTGTGCTGTGCCGTCCAATGTGGACCATGTTGTCCCGATTTCAGAAGTAGGAAGGATAAAAGTCGATCAGGTTTTCCTTGGCTCCTGCACGAACGGGCGCCTCGAGGATTTGATGGCGGCCTCCGAGATTCTGAAGGGGAAAAAGATTGCTCCTTATGTCAAGCTGATTGTCACACCGGCCAGCCGGAAGATCTATCTTGAGGCCATGAAGAACGGAACGCTTCAGATTCTGTCGGAAGCGGGAGCGATCATCACCCATCCGTCCTGCGGTCTCTGCTGCGGCAGAACAGGCGGTATTCTGACTGACGGAGAGGTCGTGGTTGCGACGAACAACAGAAACTTCCTCGGCAGAATGGGGACCTCAAAGGCGCAGATCTATCTTGCCTCACCGAAGAGTGCCGCAGCTTCCGCAATTGCCGGCTATATTGCCGCTGCAGAGCTGCAGGCTTAAAGGAAAACTGAATTTTTTCGGCAGCGGACCTTAAATCGGCGGACGCCTGGCACAGGTATCATTTTCCAATGAGAAGGAGGTGCGTTTTTGATTCGATCGAAGAAGCTGGAACGGATCTGTATCGCTGCGGCTGCTGCAGCGCTGCTTCTCTCTGTCATTTTGATCGCCGGCTGCCTGTATTTTAAAGAGCCGGCCGGGCAGGTACAGACAACTGCCGTGCATTCATTCCTTTCGGATGACTATGCGGATCTTCTGTTTGATGACAGCTATGTCCATGAGATCAATCTGATCGTCTCGGATGCCAACTGGAAGAATATGGTGAGGTTTGCGGAAGATGAGCAGTACATTCTCTGTGATGCCGTCATCGATGGAGAAAGGATTGAAAATATTGCCATCCGTCCGAAGGGAAACTCTTCTCTGTCCGCAGTGAAATCGACCGGCAGCGATCATTTCAGCTTTAAAATAGAGTTTGATCATTACAGAAGTGATATCACCTACCACGGTCTCGATAAACTTGCGCTCAATAATCTGGGCCAGGATGTGAGCTGCCTGAAGGATTATCTGACCTATCACATGATGAATGAGATCGGTATACCGGCACCGCTTTCAAGCTATGTGATGCTTAAGCTGAACGGGGAGGATTTTGGACTTTATCTGGCGGTAGAGGCTGTTGAAGACTCCTTTGCGCTTCGGAATTACGGTGAGAACCGGGGAAATATCTATAAGCCCGAATGCTTCGCGATGGAAAATGTGACGCCGAGTGCTTTCATCGACACAGAAGGAACGGTCTTTTCGGAAGATTATACGCTGCTTGGACCGGGGGATAGAGCGGACATTCTGGGAACGGCGATCCGTGGACCGTTTGAAAAAGCATTCGGAAGCAGTATGGAGGCCGCGGCCCTGCATGATATGGGATCGGATACCGCAAACTATCAGGTATTTTATGACGGAGCGGTGTTTGACATTGACAGGGAGGACCGGGAGTCACTGGCTGCAGCGATAGAGACGCTGAATTCCGATCCGGAGAAAGCAGTCGATTACGATTCTGTGATCCCGTATTTTATTGTTCATAATTTTGTCTGCAACTATGACGGTTATACGGGGATTTTCGTTCACAACTATTATCTCCGGGAGGTTGACGGCAAAATATCCATGATTCCGTGGGATTACAATCTCGGCTTCGGGATTTTTACTTTCCAGACGGCTCTCACGAGTTTTATGGGGAAGGATTCGGCCTATCAGATGGAACTTGAGACCGGCGATGCGATGGATGACGCGACCGGAATGGTGAATTATCCGATCGATACGCCGACCTTCACAGTTTCTGTGCAGGATCGTCCGCTGCTGGCGGCAGTGCTTGAGAACGAGACTTATCTCGAGCGGTATCATGAAGAATTTGAAAAGTTTCTTGATCAGTTTTTTGCATCCGGCAGATTTGAAAAGCTGTTTGAGGAAGCCAGAGACAATATTGCTCCTTACGTGGCGGAAGGGCAGACCTTTTATACCGAAGAGCGTTTTGAAGCCGCAGCGCAGGCAATTCATGATTTCTGTATTTTGCGGGAAGAGAGTATCCGGCGGCAGCTTGACGGAACATTGCCTGCAACTCTCAACGGTCAATCGGAAAACTGGGAAAATCTGGTGGATGCCTCGGGAGTTGATCTCGCCTCGAGCGTGACCTTTGACAGTGTGGTATTCGGCATCTGTTCCGATGACGTGATAGAAATTCTGGACGCTGCTGCCGGTGATTTTTCTCATGATACGAAGGGCGTTGAGCAGGCCGTCACAGAGGCGGCAGGTGACAAGAAGAAGCTCGTGAGTCTGGTCGGGCGGGTCATAGCTTCAAGCAGCCTCATAAAAAGAATGCTTTCTTCTGCGTTGGAAGGACCGCTGCTCTTTGCTGCCTCGGTCATCGTCCTTATAATCGCCCGAAGGAAAGCCAGAAAATTCAGAAGAAAATGAAGCTCCAAAAAAGCGGCAGATGATAAGAAAATGGCATCTGCCGCTTTTCAGCAATTTACTCCCGGCAAAGAATCAGGACGTCCCACCTGTTCAGGACCGTACCGTCAGGTATTTGTTTGCCGGTGATGAGGTCAGTCATTCCCGCAAGGGAGGGGGGAAGCGGCTGCGCATCCAAAGAGAGGTTGATCACGAAAAAGAAGGCCTGATTCCCTGCATAGCGGCAGGTGACTTCGAGCTTTGTCTGCTCCGGAATTACGGGTCTTACACCCGCTTTAGAGAGAGTATCCGCCAGTGCGTGATCCAGTCCGGTTTCATCCGTCTGGCTGCCGAAGTAAATGACGGAGCCGGCGCCGAAGCTGTTTCCGGTGATAACCGGCGTACCGGCGTAAAAATCACTTCCATAGACGGCGAGCGCGTCAGCACCTTCTGTATGTATGATGTCACAAAGAAGCGAACAGGTACTCGCTGTGCCATCGGAAAAGACAGCGGTGTTGGTTTGTTCCGGCGCGAGTGCGTCGATCTCTTCCACCCAGATACCGGCAAGCCTGCGAAGAGGTCCCGGATATCCACCGGTGATGACATTGTCCGACTGATCGACAAGACCGCTCATATAGGTGGTGATCAGAATGCCGCCGTTTCTGACAAAAGCCTCCAGAGCCGGCTGCATTCCTTCTCTGAACAGATAAAGAACCGGCGCACAGATGACTTTATAGCGGGAGAAATCCGCATCCGCCGGGATCAGATCAATCGCAAAATGCCGGTCATAGAAATAACGGTAGAAGCGATGAATCTGGTCGACATAGGAGAGGTCCTCCGTCGGGCCGCTGGTGTATTCGAGAGCCCAGTAGTTATCCCAGTCGAAGATGAGACCGACATCGGCGCGCGATGTGCTCCCTAAAATGGAGGGACTGATCTTCTCAAGCTCTGCGCCCAGTTCGGAAACTTCGCGGAAGACGCGGGTGTTATCCGTGCCGACATGAGCAATGACGGCTCCATGGAATTTTTCACAGCCGCCGATGCTGCGCCGAAGCTGGAAAAACTGGATGGAGTCGGCTCCGTGGGCAATGCTCTGACAGCTTTGGGCCCGCATCTGTCCCGGCCGCTTGAGGGAATTGTATTTCTGCCAGTTCTGCTGGCTCGGCGTCTGCTCCATGAGCAGGAAAGGGGTCGCTTTCAGACCGCGCATGAGGTCGTGGCACATCGCGGAATAGCTCCACGGTGTGTCATAGGCCGGATAGTGATCCCAGGATATGATATCCATCTCTTTTGCCCATTTAAAATAATCGAGCCCTTTGAATGTTCCCATCAGATTGGTAGTGACCAGAGCGTCAGGGTTAAATTCTTTGATGAGATCCCGCTCGAGACAATAGCACTCAAGCACGCTGTCCGACATAAAGCGGCGCCAGTCGAGGGAAAGACCGGCAAAGGCAGTCTTTTCGGTGCCGATGCCGTCCCCCAGGGCATTCGGTGCGACGATTTCATCCCAGTCGTAAACGGTGTGCCCCCAGAACTCAAGGTTCCAGGCGGCATTTACTGCGTCAAGGGTGTGATATTTTTTCTGAAGCCAGAGGCGGAAAGCAGCCTGGCAGTTTTCGCAGTAACACATGGTGCCGTATTCATTGTTGACATGCCAGGCGGTGACGCCCGGATGCCGGGCGTATTTTTCGGCGAGTCGACGGACGAGTCTGCCGGCCAGATCGCGGTAAACTGCAGAATTCGGGCAGAAGTTATGCCTCTGACCGAAGACATGACGGCGGCCTTCATAATCTGTATACATCACTTCCGGATGCGTCTTGACCATCCAGGCCGGCAGTGCGGCGGTAGAGGTCGCCATCACGATTTCAATGCCGTTTTCGGTAAGCTGAGATACAGCCCTGTCGAGATAGGAAAAATCGTAGGTGTTTTCTGAAGGCTGAATTTTTGCCCAGGAGAAGACGTTGAGTGTTGCACTGTTGATGTGAGCTTTCTGAAAGAGGCGGATATCCTCCGTGAGGATATCATCCGGCCATTGATTTGGGTTGTAGTCTCCTCCGTAGAACATGGTTTTCATTTTGCCCGGCATTGATTTTCTCCTTTTTTGGCTATGGCACCTGTGCGGATCTGTACCGCAGAAGGCAGAGCAGGTACATTTGAAGCAGTTCTATTATCGCGGCTCATGGGCTTAATTGCAAGGACAAAGAAAGGCAGGGCCTTAAAAGAAAAGTACTGCTTAAAAAGAACGTGGGAGGAAAAAGTATGAAATTTATGCATATAGGGGATCTGCACCTCGGCAGATCCCTCGGAGAGTTTGATCTGATCGAAGATCAGAAGTATGTGCTTGACGAAATCTTTGCGCTTGCAGGGGAGCAGCATGCCGATGCTGTTCTGATCGCAGGCGATGTCTTCGATAAATCGGTTCCGAGCGAGGCAGCTGTCAGGCTGTTTGATGAGTTTTTAAACCGGCTGGCAGCTGCGGAGACAGCGGTCTTTGTTATCAGCGGGAATCACGATTCGGATGAGCGCCTGAATTTCGGGAGCAGCCTTTTCGAAGCGAGCCGCATCTATATTTCGGCAAAATACGAGGGAAAGCTGTATTGCCGGACATTGAATGATGAGTTTGGCGAGATCAGGATCTGGCTGCTGCCGTACGTGAAGGCATCACAGGTGAGACATTTTTATCCGGATGAAAAAATTGAATCGTATGAAGATGCGGTCAGGGTGATTTTAAAGAAGGCAGGGATCAATCCGGAGGAGAGGAATATCATCATCTCACATCAGTTTGTCACAGGCGAAAATTGTGATCCGGAAATCGGGGGTTCCGAAGGACTCTCAGTCGAGAGCGTCGGCCTTGTTGAAAAAATCAGTTACCGCTGCTTCAGTGATTTTGATTACGCTGCGCTCGGACATATTCATTCCCCGCAGAGGGCAGGACGGGAGGAGGTGCGCTATTGCGGTTCTCCGCTTAAATATTCACTGAGTGAAGTGAACAGCACAAAGTCCGTGCCGATCGTGACACTTGCGGAAAAGGGACAGGTGAAGATTGAACTTGTTCCGCTGAAGCCGCAAAGGGACCTGAGACATCTCAAGGGTCCGAGGGCAAAGCTGTTTGCATCGGGAGTGGTTGATCAGACGGATGATTTTATTTACATTACCTTTACGGATGAGGACTTTCTGAGCGATGCGATGGGCATTGCACAGCAATATTACCCCAATACCGTGAAGATTGATTATGAAAATTCTCAAACTCGTGCTGCCGGCCAGCTTGATTTCGGGAATATGGCGGAACAGAAGTCATTTGACGAACTGATAGCGGCGTTTTACCGGGAAATGTACGGGACAGAGATGACGGAAGAAGAAAAGACGCTTTTAAAAGAAGCGGCCGGAGAGGCGGGACTTGTCGAATGAAACCAGTAAAACTTATTATCAGTGCGTTTGGCCCCTATGCAGAGACGATGCAGCCGATTGATTTCAGCCAGTTTGAGGAAAGAGGACTGTTTCTGATCTCAGGGGATACAGGTGCCGGCAAGACGACGATTTTTGACGCGATCTGCTTTGCCCTTTACGGGACGGCGAGCGGAACATACCGCGACGCGAAGAACCTGCGGAGCGAGTATGCGAAGCCGGAGACAAAGAGCTTTGTCGATTTTTATTTTCTGCATCAGGGACACGAATATCACATCCGGCGTTCACCGGAGTATGAGAGACCGGCATTGCGCGGAAATAAAGTGATTGCGGAAAAGAGCAGGGCTGCATTTTATAAAGACAGCGAAAAACCGATTGAGGGACTCTCTGCGGTCAATGCGGCTGTTTTTGAACTGCTTCACCTTGATGCGAGGCAGTTTAAGCAGATCGCGATGATCGCTCAGGGGGAATTCTGGACGCTGCTCAATGCCGGGACGGAGGAGCGGACAAAGATTCTTCGTACAATTTTTATGACTGATGCCTACAGACAGATCGAAGAAATTCTGCTGAAGAGAACTCAGGAGAGCGATGCGGAGGTGCGGAAGCTGTCACAAAGTATCGTACAGCATTTTTTGGATGTGAGGCCGGGCGGAGCCGGTGAGGCGGCGGAGCGTTTTGAGACGTTTTCGCAAACGATCCGCTCTTCAAAAAATATCTGGAGCGGCAATGCGGATGAGATGCTGGCGCTGATCGATGATCTGGCGGAGGAGGACGAAGAACGGAGGGAACGGCTGCAGACGTCCCTGGAGAAGGAATCGGAGACCCTGGAAGATCTGAAGAGACAGCTGGCCGACGCAGAACATACGAATGTGCTTTTGAACAGAAAGCGCGAGCTCGAAGAAAAACAGAGGGGGCTTGAAGAACAAAAAGAGGGATACGCACAGTCGAAACAGCTGCTTGCCCGTCAGATTACGGCGCGGCGCGAAGTTTTGCCTTATTACGAAAAATGGGCGGCTGCACATGCGGACTTCCAGGAGACGGAGAAAGAACTGAAGAACTGTGACGATGAACTGAAAACAGCCGAAGCCGCGGTTCTTAAGACGCGAAAAGCTGCCGAAGCGGCGGCAGAGAGGGAGCAGGAGGCGCACGACTTTGAAATAAAGGCCGGAATGATCGGGAATGACCGGGAAAAATATGCGCGCCGGGATGAGCTTGAAAAGGAGACAGAGGAACTTCGGAAGACGCTTTCTTTGCTGAAAGAAAAGGAGGAGAGGCTGAAGAAGGAAGAGCAGCGTCTTTTGCAGAAAATCTGTGACGGCGAGGCTCGGGCGAATGAACTTCGGGATGTGCCGGATGAACTTGCGAAGCTTGAAAAACAGGATGAAAGAGTAACCGAAATGAAGGAAAGGATCAGCCGGATCCGGAGACAGCAGGCGGCAGCCTGGAGCACCGCGCAAAAGAAATTTCAGCTGCTCGGACAGCCTCTTGATGACGCGGAAGCATCTTATGAAAAGAAGAAGGCTGAGCTGAGCGAAGCAGAGGAAATCCTTGAGAGCAGCCGGGCCGGCCTTTTGGCGAGGGAATTGAAAGATGGGAAAAAATGTCCGGTCTGCGGGGCGATTCACCATCCGGCACCGGCGCGGCTTCCTGAGAACCCGATTTTCGAAGAAGGCTATAAGGCAGTCAGAAAGAGTTTTGAAGCCGCAGAGGAAGAGAAGCAAAAAAAACGTTCTGAATATGAAGCCGCAAAAGCAGTTCTGGATGGGGCCGGGAAGAATTTTTTTGCCGCCCTCGCAGAACTTTTGGAAAATATCAGAAGCGTGGAAGAACTGTCGGAATTTACTCCGCTGACAGGCGGTTTGCAGGAACAGGAAGACGGAGGACGGTCGGAAGAAATCCCGGAGCTTCTGAAAGTGCTTGAGGAACTCTTTGCTTTAGCGGAAAACCGTCTTGGCGTTCTCAAAAAGCAAAAACAGGAGCGGTTTTCGGAATTGACTGAGTTAAAGAAGGTGCAGGATACACTCGATGCGGCTAAAGGAAAGGAAAGTGAGCTCCTGAGGGCGGAAAAAGACAAGCTCCTTTCTGAGCGGAAAGACCTCGAAATCATGCTTTCGGCAAATGAAGCGGCCGCATCGGAGATAGGCGGGCTGCCTTATAAAGACTGGAACAGTGCGTCGGCTTTTCGCAATGAATTTATTGTAAAGGCACGGGAACTCAGAGATGCGGCCAATCGGACAAAATGCAGCGAAGAAGAAGCGGAAGGGAAGAGGAGGAGCATAGAAGGAAAAAAGGAAGCTCTTCGTAAACGTCTCGAGGATTTGAGATCGGACGAGAGCAAACTCCGGTGCTTTCTTGATCGCGTTCAGAAGGAGCGGGGCTTTTCTTCCGATTTCGAGCTTCTTGAAGCTGCCGTTCCGGAGGAACAGATCGCAGATCTTGAAAAACAGATTGGAGAGTATGAAAAGGAGGCGGAACTCATAAGGAAACTTCTCGCCCAGGCAGCTGCGGATGCAGAGGGCAGGGTTTATGTCAGTCTTGATGAGCTTCAAAAGCGAAATGAAAAGCAGACGGAAACAACGGAGACGCTTCGACGAAATCTGGCGGCTGCTGATGCCGGAACGGAAATAAACAGAGAGAAAGCAAAACTGATCAGGGAGCAGTCGGACAGTTTTGGAAAAGCTGAAAAAAAGCTGAAGACGGCCCAGAGGCTCTATAAGCTGGTACGGGGAACGACCGGAAGCGGAAAGATTACGCTCGAGCAGTATATTCAGGGGGAGAGATTCGACGTGATTATAAGGGCTGCGAATCGCCGGCTGCTTCCGATGAGCGGCGGACAGTATGAGCTTCTGCGGGCAAAAGATCTCAACGGAAAGAGAACTTCGACTTTTCTTGACCTTGATGTGATGGATCACTTCACAGGACATCAGCGACCGGTCGGAAGTCTGTCCGGCGGAGAGAGCTTTAAGGCCTCTCTCAGTCTTGCACTCGGCCTTTCGGATACGGTAGCTTCTAATCTCGGCGGGATACAGATGGAGGCGCTGTTCATAGATGAAGGCTTCGGAACACTTGACAGAAAGTCGATAGAAAGCGCAAAGGATGTGCTGACGGAGCTTTCCAGAGCGAATAAGCTGGTGGGACTCATCAGTCACCGGGAGGAACTGATCGAAGCGATTCCGCAGCAGATCCGGGTGATAAAGACGCGGACGGGCAGCAGCTTCCGCATAGAAAAAGAGCTGTGAGAGGATGCAGCCACCCGCTACGAGGGTGGAGGAAATTTATCTCAGTATTAAAAAGGTGCTGCCGGCGTCAGGCTCTGTTGTTGGTCTGCGATAAAAAGAACCCCGAGCGTTCCGGGACCGCAGTGGCTGGTGATGACGCCGCCGGCGCGCGTGACCAGAATTTCTTTAAAGTGATGCAGGCTATGAAGGTAGTTCTTTACTTCTTCAATCGTTTCTCCGGAGACGCCGCTGTGGGTGATAAAAACGCGGTCGGGACGGGCATTCAGAAGTTCCTGTTCCATATCACCGGCGTACTGCAGGATGACGCGGCTCATTTTTGAGCCGCGATATTTTTTATCCGCTTTCATGGCACCGTTTTCAACGATAATTTTCGGATGCAGGTGCAGCACGCTGCCGGCAAGCGCAGAGAGTCCGCCGCATCTTCCGCCGCGATAGAGATAGGTTAACGTATCGACGACGAAGCTTGCGCGGACAGAACTGCGAAGTGCAAGCGCAGCTGTTTCGATCTCAGAGGCATTATCTCCGCGTTTCGCTGCGGCAGCGGCTTCAATTACCTGAAGACCGACACCCGTTGAAAGATTCATGGAATCAATGACATGAACGCGGTCTTCGGCCTGGAGCTCCTGAGCTGCCATGCGCATGACATTGCCGCTTGAAGACATGGAGTCTGAGATAGAGAAGCAGACGAGATCATAGCCGTCGTCAAGATAGGGTTTCATGAGAAGGACAGCTTCTGCCGGAGTCGGGGCACTTGTTTTCGGTGTTGTTCTGTTGTCATCTGCCCATTTATAGATTTCATCAGCGGTGATATCTTTTCCGTCGGTGAACACATCGCTGCCCATGATGATGTGCAGCGGCAGCACGGAGATCTCCCAGACAGCAAGCAGCCTTGGGGAGAGATCACAGGTGCTGTCGGAAATAATTTTAACACGTGACATATGAAAGCCTCTTTTCGCGAAAGTTTTTTTAAAAGCTGTTTTAAAATGAAAGCTGTTTTAAAATGCGGCATTGCAGGAGCTTATTATAGCATATTTCTGACGATCGTATTCCGCAAATCTTTTTCATGTGATATAAGGCTGCTATTTTATTGAATGTGTGGTATGATACTATAGTTAATGCAATACAACTAAAACTTTGCTTCCCGATCTGATTATAAAGACACCTAAAAAGCCGCTGCTGGCGGTTTAAATTATCCGAAGAAGTTAACGAAATCTAACGGGCATTTTATATTTTTTCGTAAAGCAAATCAGGACCTGAAATTGACGGAACAGAAAAGAAAAAAAGAAAAAATAGAAAAGGACAATTTCTAAAATCACGAAAAGGAGAAGAAACATGAGCACTCAGAAAATGCACATTGAGCACAACAGCATTCAGGAAACATTGATTATTCCTCTCTGGGGAAGAAAGTTCTGTACGGAGATTTATCCGACCATCTATCGGGATCCGACGGCAGCAAAAATTATTCAGGGTCTGGATTATGATTTTTCAGCCCTTGAGGGCAAGACAAACAGTAACATGTTTCGCTTCGGTTATCTGGAAACGGCTGTCCGATATGCAGACCTCGGAATTGAAATAAAGGATTATCTCAAGTCACATCCTCATGCAGCTGTCGTCAATCTCGGTTGCGGGCTGGACCTCACGGGCGAAAACAATGCGGCACCGGGCTGCAGGATTTATAACATCGACAGACCAGACGTGATCGCTGTGAGAAATGAACTGATTCCGCCTGCGGACAATGTGACGAACATCGGGTCGGATCTGAACGATGTGAAGTGGTTTGAGTATATTGATGACAGTGAGGGCGTTGTATTTTTTGCAGCGGGCGTATTTTATTATTTTCTGTCAGATGAGGTTAAGAAACTGTTTACTGCGATGGCGGAGCGTTTTAAAGGCGGCAGACTGGTATTTGACGCCGCAAACAAAATGGCTGTAAAGATGATGCTGAAGACCTTTGTCAAAACTGCCGGTGTTACAGATGTCACAAAGTATTTTTATATTGATGATATGGACAGGGATCTAAAGGCCTGGCTGCCGGGGA
>R11__coassemble_417_pt1 | contig 28138 bp, 17 predicted proteins | sample R11__metabat2_low_PE_006 | metagenome-assembled genome bin R11 | reverse complement strand
GTATTATAGCAAATATTTTTCGTAAGAGCAACCACAAATTATTTCAGGCTGAATACGAACCGGGCGAAAACGAATAACGCCCGGTTCGCAGATGACTGAGAGCCGGCCAAGGAGTGCTATCCCTGTCACAGAAATTTTGCCAGAACTGCTGCAGTACCGATCACCGACATAAAAAAGGCTGACATATAGAGTCTGACCGTTCCCGCACCTCCGGCGTTTAGTGTTGAGCTGAGCGTAAGATCAGGCCCTTTTGTAATGACTGTCTCCACCCGGTTTGAATAGACTTTTCCCACAGCGTCACGCTGCAGGCAGCTGTTGCGAATCAGATCACCGGCAGCCGCCCCGTCAACTATGAGTGCATAGCTGACGGTCACCGTTTCGCCGGCCTTCACTGTACCGGAAGCATAAATCCCGGCATCATCCGATGAGAGGCCGATTGTACTTCCGGCATCAGCTTTCCAGACTCCGGACCCCTCTTTGTAAATAAGCTTCGCACCGGTCCGCAGCTTTGTAGCAATTTCGGTATTCACCTCTTTCACATCCGTATGAAGCGGAACATCGTCAGCGTCTGCGTCATCATTCTTCGGAAACAAATCTGTCAGATCCAGTAGATGAGCCTCGCCGCTGTCATTGAAAAATGTAATCGTATAAACAAGTTCCTGTCCGTTTTCAGCTTCCGCTCTGTCAACGCACTCCCGGAGAACAACACCTCCGATTGCTGTAAAGGTAAATGCTGCCGAAGCAAGATGGCCGTTTTCTGCCGCAGGAGCTTCACATGTTCCATCTCCCGAAATCACGGAACAGTGAGTCACTTCCGTACCGTTCGCAATCGTCTCTCTGTCAAATATGCCCTTTAAAATCAATCCGGGAATTTCATAGCCGGTGCTTACTCCCCGGTAAGAAACTTTATAGCCTTCGCCGCTGCACAGCACTGTAAACTCTCCCGGTACACCTTCATCTAATTGCTGCAGCGAATAGGTTTTTCCGGCTTCAAGCAGCAGTCTGCCGTCTTTTCCGAGCGCATACAGTTCTTCCCTGCTGCAGACCGCATTGCCCTCCCTGTCAAAAAGATGCGGAATTTCTACTGTCAGCGATGCCTCCGCCACTTCCGGTCCGTCTGCAAATCCAGGCTTAATCACAAGTTCGGCCTCCGGCGTGTCTGAAATTTCAAAAGTCTTCGCTTCGCATCCATCCTCAAATGCTTCCTGTATGGTCAGCAGATAAGGCTCAATATAAAGTGTGCTCCCTTTGTGCAGCGTATTGAGAGCCGTCAGTGATTCTTCCTCTACCGTTCCGTTTTCATCCCACCTGGTTTTTTCATACCGCATCGGTGAAAGATTCCAGTTTCTCACAGTGATCTTTTTTAAATTTTCCGGATTTTCACCAATACCGGTGGCAGAGCTGTAAGAAGTATTCACAGCCTGTCCGTAAGTCCGGATTGACTGAACAAAAATTGCCGTCGTCCGGATATTTTCCGGTATCAGCTTTACCTTCATCTGAACGCCGACCCGCTGATAATAAGGAGCTCCGACCTTCTGCTCCGTTATACTGTGCGACTCACAGACCACCCCGCAGATATAGCCGCAGACATCCTCTTCGCCGGGATGAAGCTTCTTCAGAAAACCGACAGCGGCATCATAATCCGGCCAGAAGCGCAGTACTGAATATACATCGGAGGATGTAAAATCAACGGAAAGCAGTTCATCATCCCCTGTCCACAAAGTGCCGTCGGCCTTAGTGATAAAACGGTAAACCGCAGTGCTTTCAAGCGCAGTCCGGTTTCCGGATTCCGCCCCTTTCCGCATCATAACTTTCCGGTTATCCCAGAGGATAAAATAGTCTCTGGCCTTTTCCAGTTCTTTTTCCGAGCCCGGCGTTGACGTCACATTCTGATAAATATTGAAACCTTTTCCGTAACCGATCGCCGCATCCGTCGATTTGCTGCTGCTTGTGATTTTATAGTTAAGTCCTCTGGACGACGTAAGCCAGAGGTGTGAATCAAAAGCTCCCGATCTCTCCATCTGATTTTCAATTGTCCAGGCGGCATTTACCGGAAACTGAACGGCCTCGCCGTTTCCGCTGTAAAGACACGCCGCCTCAAGCTTCTCGGCTTTCAGCTTCGTCCAGTAGATCGGTTTTTCTTCACCTGAGCCGGCATTTTCTTCCTCCTGGATAAATGAAACAACTCCCTCGGAAACGACGGATCCGGGAGAATATCCGGTTATCCCTGAAATATCAAATCCGATCCTCATGTTCTTCATGGTGACGCTGCTTTTTTCTATTATACCGCGTCCCGGAACAATCGGCGTCATCGGATCCTCATTCCGAAAAACGCCGCTCACATGACCGTCCCCGGACTGCATGCCGAGTGTCCTGACATTATACAGTCCGACTTCGGTTGTCTTAGTCTCCACATCTACACCACAGCTGACAGAAAATTCTACATGAAGCGGCACAGATGGGTCGATATAATCCACCCCCTTGCTGCTTCCATTTTCTTTACCGCATCGAATCACAAAATAAAATGCCCTTGTACTTCCGGAGAGCTGAATGATCTCTCCGTTTTTTGCGTCAAGCAAATCGGCATCCTTATCAACACCGTAGACAACTTCCGGAATATTGCCATGCTTTGCGAAGTCAATTGTCAGAAAAGGCCCCACACTCACCTGCACAGTCGGGTCCAGAGGCCCGGTATCAGCACAGAGAAACATTTCCCCGGCTTCCGCGAAGGTATTATCAGACTTTCGCTCAATCCAGGCCTTAAATTCCGGGGTTATGCGTTTCCCGCTGTCGGTATTTTTAATATGAATAACGCAGTTCACAGTCCCAGCCCCCGGAACATCATACGAGCCTCCGGAATAAGTCCTGTCAGGCAGTTCACGATACCCGACAAGTCTCTGGTAATCTCCCATGTCTGTAATGACCGCCTTTCCGTCTTCCCCGTCACCCTGCAGCCATGGCATAGCCGAAAGATTAAATTCCGCCTCCGAAGCAGAAAGCGGAAGATCATACTCCAGATACAGGCGGGTACCGGATATTGTCCTGTATAAGTCGTGATCTCCAAGTGCTGTCGAATAGCTGAGGACATAAGTAAGGTCATCATTCGTGCGGATTACACCGTTTGATTCATCCGCATCGAGGCCGCAAAGGTTTGTCTCGTCATCGAAATCCCCCGCTCCGTCACGAATCCCGGAAAGGACAAAAGAAGAAAGCCACGCGGAGGCTTCCCTTCTGGTATCAGCAGGAATAAACGGTGTCGGGAGAGCATTCTGACGGTCGTCCGAAACATCACCTGAAATTCCGTTGTCCTCAATGATCTTTTCCTCTTCGGACTCCAGTATCTCTTCGTTCAATACTGCGCAAGAGGCATCGGCAGCCGTCTCTTCCGTAATTCCTGAGATCTGCGCCGCCAGCTGAAGAATCCCCCGGTCTTCCGGATCCGCTGCATAGATTTCCTCAACAGCATCAATCTCATCATCGATCTCCGAATCGACACCCTCCCCGTAAACGTCAGCGACCTCAGACTCAGAAACCCGCTCTGCCGGAATCAGAGATTCTCCGTCATACTCTTCTGAGCGGTCCAGAAAAACAGGATCCGGCAAAACGATGGGAACGACAGTCATCCCCTCCTCTTCTTCTTTATCAAACCCATCATAATCAACTGTTTCATCCTCATCTTCCGAAACGGACGGATCGAAAAAAGCGCCTTCCGCTCCGGCGTCATAAGCCTCCTCTTCTCCTTCTTCTTCACTGCCTGCAGGATCTTCCCCGCATTCGTTCTCCTCCTCTTCCCCTGCATACGTGTTTTCTAATCCGTTCTCATAAGCCGCCGATTCCTCATCTGTCTCACGGTCATCTGTATCCTCTGAAACTGTTCTGTCTTCCGTACCGAAATCTGCCGAAACAATCTGCGGATTCGAATCTCCTTCTATACTCGCTGCTCCGCATTCAGCCGCAAAACTGATATTTTCCGCACAAAGCAGAATTGCCGCAAGTCCCGCCGCCATTCTGACGGCCGGCTTTCTCTTATTTTTCATGATGTACGCCTCTCTTTACATTGTTTAATCAGGTTCAACTGCCGTTTATAACAGCTTCCTTAAGTCCATTTTCAAGTCATCGCTTCCTCTGCTTTTCTTCAAGGCCGAGAGCACTGAGCACGGACACACAGAGCACCGCAAGCAAAAGCCAGCGTTCCGGCTTCTGCAGGTCAGATGTCTGAACCGGAGTTCCCGGTGTATCCGTTTCCTGGTATCTTTTATTAAGAAATGCCGCCAGGCTCTCCAGTTTGCTCCGGATCATTCCTTTCGTACCGGTACTCTCAGTAGTGTATCCATAGCTGTTTTCATCCAGTTCGCGCACCGCATAGGCAGTCCCCGCCGGCAGAAGACTGAAACGAATGGATTCACCCGCCTTCAGTGTAAACTCATCTCCGCTTTTATACATTCCTTCCGTACCATCCGATGCAGTGAAGCGGCAGGATTCAATGTTTTCAAATTCCGCAGAAAATCTGAACGCCCGGTTTTTCTCTGCCGCATTTCCTGCAACATCCTTGGAAACGTTGAGTATCCCACAGGGCTGCGTTTTCGGTTCAGCGGTTACAGCATAAGAGAGTCCGGCCTCCGTATTTCCGGATGCCGTTTCGGAAGCAGAAGGCACCGTGATCAAAAACGGCGCCGAAGGCAAATGGTCAGCTCCTGCCTCCGTCTCACAGATGAGATAAATTCCATCAGGAAGCTTTTCAAATCCGGCAATGCCGTCAGCGTCTGTCTTTGAGGTAAGAAAAACGCCCTTCAAAGTTTTTTCTTCATGCATTTTCAGGGCCGCTTTCGCCAGTTCCCCTGGATCTGTTTCCTCCGTAACCTGAATCTCCTGTCCGTCACTTCCGACCAGCAGAGGAACGCTTCTTTGTGAAATTCCATTTTCTGTAACTGCCGTCTTAAGGCTCATCACCTGACAGCAGATAAAAACCGCATCGGGTATCGGCTCGGTATCCCCGCTTCCGTCACGATTGATCACTGTAATCCGGCCTTTTGCGTCCTGTTCCGCCGAAACATGCATTGCCTGTCCAAAAAATATGAACCCCATTACCGCTGCCGCACACAGCATTCCCATTCCCGAAATGATTCCCTGCCGACCTTGTCTTTTTGCCTGTCCGGCTAAAGCTGTCATTTTCTTCATCACCATCCTTTCTCCGTCGATAGTTTATGCCTGTCCTTCATTGCCGGACCAATGAGTTGTGTTGTTCTTCTGATTCCGAGCAAAAATATGCAGACCGGTATCAAGATAAAAAGGAACAGCCTTTTTCCCGCTTCTTTTTTTCTTTCTGCGGCAGTGCCCGCTTCATCATTTTCCGCCTTGGGATCAGGAAAAATTCTCTCGCCGGTCACCAGAAGCCGATGATCATTGATTCCGCAGGGCGTACAGGTATAAAGCGTAACCAGATCTTTTCCTTTTTCGACCTGAAGCCATTCAAATTCCTCCCCTGATGAAACCGTGAGAATCCTGCATACCCTGTAAGTATGTACTTTTCCGAGCATCCGGATATAAAACAGACTGCCTTCCGAAAGCTCCGTGAGCCTGGTAAAAAGCTCTGCCGTAACGAGTCCCGTATGAGCGGCAATAACCGCATGAGTCGATTCTCCGCCGACAGGCAGCGATGAGCCGCGAATATGTCCGCATTCATACATCAGAACCTCCTCCGATGTACCGTGAGCGACCGGAAGGCGAACATTGATGTCCGGAATTTCGAGATCGCACATAATTCCTCCGTCTGAAATGTTAAGCACGCTTTCATAGACCTCATCCTCTGACTCTTCACCTCTGTACGTAAATGCACAGACCTCCTGTTCTTCTGCTATCCGGCGATTATATGCCTCCGCCTCAAACAAAATTTTCCCCGCCTCTTCTTCCGAAAATTGACTATATGAAGAATCATAGGAGAGCATAAGTTCGCTCTGCCGCATCACTGCAATTGATTCGCCGACCGAAGGGAACACAAAGAGAAGCGACGCAGTAAACAGATTTAAGCTGACAATCACTGAAAATATGATTTCCCTGCGGTTTCTCCCGCCCTCTCGCTCCTGTTCCGGATCAATTCTCTGTACGCTGCATTGCCCGCGGCAGGCGCTGTCTCTCAACGGTATTTTCCCGGGATAATGTCTTTTCATAATTCTTTTCTGCTGCCCCGTCTTAGAAACAGCACGGCAGAAACAAAAACAAACACCGCAGCTGCAGCATAAAGCAGGCCGGTCCCGCTGCCGCCGGTCCGAAGCACAAGCGTTTTTACGTTATCAACCGCAAACCCAGCTGTTCCGGCACTGATTCCGATCTGCGCCTCAGCGCCGTCTGCGCTGATCACGGCATTAGCAAGGTTTCCATCGACAGGATTCCGCGCAGTCAAAGTCACGGTAAACGAAGAGCTCATCAGATCATGACCTTCCTCAGTTGTTTTCTCGGTAAATTCATAGCTGTCGGCATCAAGTCCCCGGATCTGCAGTGTCCCGTCACTCTTCGGGCGGATCACCGTCTCCCGGGCGGCAGCTTCTGCACTGTCAAGATCCTTATCGTAAAAGTGATAGACACCATCTTCATCTTTTACAAATGTAAGCTCAGTACTGCCCTTCGCAGCAATAAAACTTACCTTTGACGCATCTGAAACTCCGGTCTTCTTAATATTGAGATGATAAGAGTAGACGCGATTTTCATTTCCGTTAACACTGTATCCTTCAGTGTTCATGTTTTTGGCTGCAAGACTCGGCTGATCGGTGTTCGCCTCAGCATTTCCCTCGAGGGCACTTCTCCCGAGAACACTGTCAAAAACAACAGCCACCTGTGCACTATAGTCCAGCGCATTCAGCTTATCGATCCCGTCATCCAGAAATTCGATTCTGAAGATTTTTGTTCCAGCTGCATTTTCTTCCGTCAAAAGTGTACTGCCTGATGCCCCCTTCAGAAGCCGGTAATCCTCTCCCTGTGCCAGCACCTTAAAGCCGTCAAACTCCGACAGAACGGAAGGATTCGCGATCCTCTGCCCGAGCTTCACCTCCGTAAGCTGCTGATATGAAAGCCCCCCGCTCATGGTGTTGGTAATGACGTATGTTTCATAATCCCGCCTTGTATCATCGTCCGAAAATTTCGATACGGCAGGCGCATCCGCTGTAATGATCTGCTTCACAGTTTCCCCGATCTCATAGTCTTCCTCATGCAGGAGAGTCCGTCCGTCCGTCTCGCTCACAATATAGATCGGTATAGATGCAGTCTGATTTTTCGGATAAACCGTAACATGGTAAAGCCAGGAGCCGTCCGTCTCAACAGACTCCGGGTCTGTCATCGGAAGACTCACAAGCATCGGCGCCGCCGGATTTAACACAGTCTCCGGCGCAATACCGCTTTGATTTACATAGCCTGAACTGTCTGTCTCGGCAACCAGATACAATCCGAGCGGAAGCTCTGATCGTGATGTCCTGCCGACTGCATCGGTCAGTTGAAATCTGACGGTTCCGTCTGCGTGCCTGACATATTCGGTGATCTGCTCATCTCCGGGAGTTCCCGCCGAAACTTTCTCGATTTCATATAATGCAGCCTCGAGATCCTCCGGTTTCCAGATCTCCTTGCCGCCTGTGGTTTTCGATGTAATCAAAATACCATTATCTGCGGCCAGCTCTTTGAAGCCTGCGTCCAGATTGACATAGGCCGTTCCCGCACCTTCCCCGCCGATCGTCTGTTCAATGTCCGCTATCCGGACTGCCGAAAACTCAATTCCCTGCATGCCCTCCGCTGTCACCCGCTGATCTTCGTGTCCGTTCAGCGTATACGTCTTTCCGGAATTTTCTTTCACTTTGATGATCGTAAGTTCTCCGGTTTTTGAGGCATCAATTAAAGCAGAATCCGAAGCCTCAGATGTAAGGGATGCGGCAAAAATCAGGCAGGTGCAGAGAATTCCCCTTAAAATACGGGATTTGGTTCCTTTTCTATGCCTCTTCAAAGCTTTTTTGACGGAATGACCTTTTGTTCCGATTTCATGCTTTCCAATTTCGCTTTTCATCTTGTCAGCTTTTTCATTCTCACGCCTTGTTAACGGAACCTGCCGTATTCCGGACATTCCTTCATAGTGACTCAATTCACCGTTCTTAAACATGCTTCCTCCGTCATTTTTTCTCATCTTTTTTCAGCTATACGGACAACTGAACTTTAGCGCGCCTTAGAATCGCCGTTCCCCCTTACGGCATGATCTCAGGCCTTCCCATCGACCGGACAGCAAAAGGACCTCATGCTGACATCTAACCAAAGGGCCTGCCACTGGCAGCTCCTTTGGTATGCCGGGGCAAAAGAAAGAGGCATGTGATCCGCTTTCGCAAAAACCACATGCCTCACAGCCTGTTCATTTATCCAAGTCTATAGTAACACTTTTGTTTTCTGTCATCTACTGTCAAGTGCTATCATTTTTCTGTCATTTTGTCACTGTATCATTGCATTTTACTTCTATCTCTCTGTTTTTCCAATATCCTTTTGCTTTTTTTCACTGTCACTTCCGTTTCGCTTTCAGATTACGCAAAAAACGCCGTAAACGAAATTGGTCGCCTCTGCTTTATCAGACATACTGCATGATTTTTTGCGATTGTCGATAAGAAAACACTTGCAAATCTTTTGGATAAGCGTTACAATAAACAGCGTTCACGGGGATGTGGCTCAGTGGGAGAGCATTCGGTTCGCATCCGAAAGGTCGAGGGTTCAAATCCCTTCATCTCCACTTATCTGGTTTCGGAAAATGTCTGAATTCGGCATTTTCCTTTTTTTATGCGCAGCACTTTTTATTTTTCCTATTCGTATATGCGCGCATTCCTGCGGCGCATTCACAATCCACTTTGCAGCTTATAAGGAGGGGGCTTTAGCCCCCTCCTTACACAAACCTCCCCCATCTGTGTCTCTGCGGCATAGAAGCGAGGGATTGCCTGTACTTACGTTCAATCATAGCTTATTTCAGCCCAGCCATAAGAATATTTTACAGCTTTGTTCCAGCCTTTAAGAAGTTCTTCCTGTTTTTCTTTTTCAAGTGCAGGCTTAAAGGTATGTTCAATCACATAGTTTTCCAGTATCTCACTGCGATCTTTCCAGTAACCAACCGCAAGACCCGCCAGATAGCAGGCTCCCATAGCCGTTGTCTCAACGCAGGCCGGTCTTGCAACCGGCAGCGCGGATATATCGGATTGAAACTGCATAAGCAGATTATTCCGGCTAGCTCCGCCGTCAACCTTCAGCGTTGTAAGTTCAATCCCGGAGTCAGCTTTCATAGCTGTAAGGACATCATTTACCTGATAGGCTATCGATTCCAGAGTTGCACGAATGACATGATACTTATTGACGCCGCGTGTGATCCCTACGATTGTCCCGCGTGCATATTGGTCCCAGTGCGGGGCACCGAGGCCCGTAAACGCCGGTACGACATAGCATCCGTTCGCGTCTTTCACTTTTCCCGCCATATACTCTGAGTCCGCAGCGGAATCAATAAGCTTCATCTCGTCCCTCAGCCACTGGATCGCCGCGCCGCCTGTAAAAACCGAACCTTCAAGGGCATAGCTGACTTCTCCGTTAATTCCCCACGCAATCGTTGTGACAAGCCCGTTTTTCGAATAAACCGGAGTCTTTCCTGTATTCATAAGCAGAAAGCAGCCGGTTCCATATGTGTTTTTTGCTTCTCCCTCGCTGTGACACAGCTGTCCGAAAAGTGCAGCCTGCTGGTCTCCGGCTGCTCCCGCAATCGGAATTTCACCGCCGAAATAAGATGAATCACTCACTCCGTATACACAGCTCGACGGCATCACCTCCGGGAGCATGCACTTCGGAATGTCGAGTTCCCTCAGGATCTCCTCATCCCATGTGAGAGCATTAATGTTAAACATCATCGTGCGCGCAGCGTTTGAATAATCAGTCACATGAACCCGGCCCTTTGTCAGCTTCCAGATAAGCCAGGTATCAACAGTGCCGAACAGCAGTTCTCCTCGTTCTGCACGATCCCGTGCGCCTTCTACATGATCAAGAATCCACTTCAGTTTAGATGCCGAAAAATACGCATCAATCTTTAGGCCGGTCTTTTCATAGATCATCTGCTCAAGACCTTTGCTCTTAAGTGAATCACAGTATTCCGAAGTTCTTCTGCACTGCCATACAATTGCGTGATAGACCGGTTCACCCGTATTCTTATCCCAGACGATGGTCGTCTCGCGCTGATTTGTAATGCCGATTGCAGCGATATCCTCTGCCGCCGCATTGATCCTGCTTAACGCCTCGACGGCAACACTGAGCTGGCTCGCCCAGATTTCATTCGCATCATGTTCAACCCAGCCCGGATGCGGATAGATCTGACAGAACTCTCTTTGCGCCATGCTGCATATCTGTCCGTTCTTATCAAATAAAATGCAGCGGTTGCTCGTTGTACCTGCATCAAATGCCATGATGTACTTTGCCATTTTGAAATTTCCTCCGATTATGCTTCAAACGGAAAATGGAATTCCGTAAGACCGAATTCATCACGCATGTCTGTAAATTCCTTCTGAACCGCCTCTGTTACCGGTACACCCTTATCCCTGCGGTACATCCAGACATCATATTCTTTTTCTCCGGCAGTATAAATCCGCTCCTGTCCCGGTGCCTTTTCCGAGCTTCGAAGATCGCGGAGAATGTCTCCGGCAGTCTTCTTAAAAGCTTCAGCACCCATAAATGCTTCCGTATCAATCGCCATAAAGAAATGTCCGATATGATACGGGTGCATACTGCCGTCCTCATTTTTCCCACTGAGCGCACGAAGAAAAATTCCCGACTGGAGAGCAGCCGAAAGAATCTCAACTACTGTTGCATATCCGTATCCCTTGTATCCGCCAAGCGCATCTCCTATACCTCCAAGCGGAGCAAGTGCCGCCTTCTGACTGCGGATATCTTTCAGAATCTGTTCACTATCCGTCATCGTAGACCCGTCGCGCGCGATCACCATCCCCGCCGGCGTATCGTGTCCAATTCTCGCATAGTATTCAATCTTTCCGTTCTGAGTGATTGAAGTTGCACAGTCAAGCATAAAAGGAAACGGCTCATCTGTCGGCATGCCAAAAGTCAGAGGATTTGTTCCAAGCATATTCTCAACACCAAATGTCGGAGCAATCGAAGGTCTGGCATTGGTTCCGGTGATACCGATCATATTTTCCTTCACCGCAAGTCCTGCCCAATAGCCTGCAATTCCATAATGTGAAGAATTCCTGACCGCCGCCATACCCATGCCGTATCGGTGTGCCTTTTCTATACACATATCCATGGCTTTTTTACTTGCGACCATACCCATGCCGTCATTTGCATCAATCACGACAGTTGTCGGAGTTTCCTTTAAAATGTCCAGCTTAGTAACCGGATTCAGGATGCCCGCTTTTATCCGATCGATATAAATCGGTTTAAAGCGATTGCAGCCATGGCTCTCAATTCCTCTTCGGTCACTCTCCATGAGAACATCAGCGCAAAGTCTCGCATCTGCTTCCGGAACACCCACCTTCATAAAAACTGCTGTCATAAAATCATCAACCATCTTCCACGGGATAAACGGTCTTGTTTCTTTTACCATACCTCTACCTCATATTCTTTCGCCTGCACACAACATTTCCGGGAATCATCCCGGCTGATCGATTTCACATATAAAAGTCACCCCTCCGCTTTTGTATCTCTGCAGTGCGGAGAACTGCTTTTCACACTGTTATCAATATTCCGTTCTGTAAACAGCGAGGTGTAGCTGATGCTGTCTTCATAAGCATTTGTCTGCATAATTCCGGACAAAAGAACGCTGATCCGCTCGCGAAGAATTTCCCGGTCGAGACTGCCGTCCCGAAGTGCTCCGGCAATATTTTCGTGGTCCGACCAAAGTCCCGGCATAATCAAATTGCCGCCGGCGGCCATGACCTCCCACGAGACTGCGCCGCCCGCTTCACTTGTCGTTGTCCAGTCAGTCATTACAATTCCTTCAAAGTCCCATTCATCACGGAGTACTGACGTCAGCAAATCATAACTGCTCGCTGTATGTACTCCGTTTACCAGATTATAAGAACTCATAACGGCCATCGGATGCGCTTCCTTCACCGCAATTTCAAAGCCTGTGAGATAAATCTCACGAAGTGTTCTCTCAGTAAGAACACTGTCCGACTTCATACGTGCATTCTCACGATTATTGCAGCAAAAATGCTTGATGGTAGTGCCGACTCCGGGGATACTCTGAACGCCTCTTGTGATTGCGGCAGCCATTTTTCCAGAAACAACCGGATCCTCGGAAAAATATTCAAAATTTCTTCCGCAGAGCGGATTCCGGTGAATATTCATGCCGGGTGCAAGCCACCATGAGACGCCCATTTCCTGAAGTTCAGTTCCGACTGCTCTTCCTACTCGTTCCAGAAGATCGGTATTCCAGGTCTGAGCAAGCATTGCCCCAACCGGGAAGGCCGTACAAAATTGATAACAGGTCACTGCGCCCGGATGCACTTCTTCATCATCGGGAGAAAACAGCCCATCTTCAATTGCCCCCATGATTCCTTTTGAATAGACGGTGTTTCCTTCAATGTCGGCCTCATATTCCTTCATGAGACGCAGGCCGGCCGGTCCGTCAGCCATAGATACCGGGGGTATATTATATCTTTCCTCTATAAAGCTGCTGGTCTCACCCGCGGCCCCCGGCACCATAATTCCCGCAGCGCCAAGCGCAGCCTCATGCCCCCTGGAGACTTCACCGCACGAAAGCCTGACAAGTTCTTCATCTGTCAGCTTCAGTGCAATTTTTCCTGTCTCCTCCTCATACCTGAGCCGGTAACGTTTCCGGGCAATTTCTTCCGGAACAATCTTCAGCTCCGTGATCCCCGAAATTTTCGCGGCGGATATCCAATTATCACGGAGTTCAGCCTCAGAAGACTCATCAGGTTTCAGCTCTTTAACTTTTCTTTTGAGCGGACAGATTTTGTGATCGCGCTCGATCACAATCGTTTCCCCACAGTTCACCAGTGCAGCGGGCATGACGTGATCAGAAGAATTTCCGGCGAGGATTACATAGATCCCGGCGTCGATCTTCCAGCAGGACTCCTCTTCACAATATGAAGCATATCGTTTTTGATCAAAGCGAAGTTCCAGAACTTCCTCCTCGCCCGGTGCAAGCAGCTTGGTCTTGCCGAATGCAGCAAGCTTTTTCAGTTCGTTCCCATGTTCCAAAGGACAGGAAAGATATATCTGCACAACTTCTTTTCCCGAATAGATTCTGCCCGCATTTTTCACGGCAATGTGAACAACCGTCTCTGTGTTTTCAATTATGGCATCCCTGGGGCAGATCTCAAATTCTGTATATGAAAGGCCGTAACCGAACGGATATCCGGGGACAACGCCAAATGCGTCAAAATATCGATATCCAACGAATATTCCCTCCGAATAAATCTCGTCCGAATTTTCACCTTTAAGTGTGCCAAATGTTTCCGCATTCGGAAAATCAGAATAATGTACCGCCCAGGTATCTGTCAGTTTGCCGCTGGGTGTTATGCGGCCGGACAGAACGCCCGCCACTGCATTTCCCCCTTCCATTCCCGGCTGACAGACATAGAGAATTGCCCTGATTTTTTCATGTGCAAGCAGCCATTCAATATCAATCTGAGCACCGCTGTTAATAAGCACAGCCAGCTGATCGCAAAAGCCGCACAATGTCTCGATCTCTCTTTTTTCAGCTGTACTCAGTTCATAATCGCCCTCGCCCAGTGTTCGATCCGCATTTTCGCCGGCGTTTCTGCTGATAACATAAATGGCAGTTTTCGCTTCGCCAATATCTTCTTTCAGAATCTCCGGCCCTTTTGGAAAATGAAACGGTCTTGATGAATAACATTCAAAAAAGCCCGGTGAATTTTCGGCAGCCGTCAAATCAAGAATTTCATCTCTCCATTTTAAACGTGCCGCCTGATATCGTTTCCGATAATGATTAAGCCATTTTTCACCTCTGATTTCAAATCCTTCATTTTTCATACCGCGAAGGATTGTCACCGTCTCCCTCGCGCAGACATCACCCGATCCGGTTCCGCCCTTCACGGTGCAGCCGGCACCGGCGCCGAACAATCCTACCGGAACATGCTTGTCAAGTGGGAGCATTCCGTCATTCTTCAGCAGGACAATTCCCTCTTCGGCTGCTTCAGCCGCAATCAGACGATTGTGTTTTTCTCTTTCCGTAACAGCAGCACTTCGGGATCCGCTGAAAGTTCTCCTTTTAATCTTCGGCGCCATATACCGTCCTCCATATTTCTTTTTCAGATCAATGCCGACTCCTCTTCCGGCTCCCAGAATCCCTTCCCGATAAATCCTTCAGGAAGCAGTTTTGGTTTCTCAAACGTCGTTGTCATCAAATAAACCGACTGTGTATCCAGGCTTTTCAAAACACCATGCACGATTTCAAGAACATGACAAGCCATTTCTTTAGCCGCTCTGTGAGGTCTGCCGGCCCGTATTGACCAGGCCATTTCTGCGGCACCGAGCCCTCTTGACTGTTCCTGAAAGCCATGAGAGAACGGAATAATCATTTCATCATTATGCGGCTTTTGAATTCTTACTGCACCCCCAAAGGTATTCGGATCACCGAGACGCAGGATACCACAGTCACCGTACAGCTCAAGATGAAACGTTTCATTCAGGATTGAAGAAGAGTTAAGATGCAAAGTCACCAAGGTTCCGCATGAATATTCCAGGATAGCCGTTACTACATTACAATCATCGAGTGTTATTTCCTGGCCGAAAAACCGGCTTCCGATACGCCTCACCTTATGGCTGTCTTCTGTTCTCGTTCCAAACGCAGATACGCGCTTTACCGGCCCGAGCATACTGGCAAACGCTGTCAGATAATAGCATCCCATATCAAACAATACTGAACCGCCATGTTTATAAAGATGCGGCAAGTTCTCTCCGTATACTCGATAATCGCGGCTCAATGAAATCACACCGCTCAACGGTTTCCCGATAAGACCCTTTTCAAGTGCATATTTGGCGGACTGAATGCCACCGCCAAGAAATGTGTCCGGAGCACATCCAAGCCTCACGCCATACTCATCTGCAATCCTGCAGAGTTCCGCTGCCTGCTCGAATTCAACTGCAAGCATTTTCTCGGAATAAACATGTTTTCCATGCTCAAGTGCTTGCCTGGTAAGCGAATAATGCGCTGCAGGGCTAGTAAGATTGATGACAAGCTCAATCTCCGGGTCAGCGAGAATCTGTTCTAACGCCGCAGGCCGAAGACCGTATTTTTCTGCAGTGCTGTTCATTCTATCTTTGTCGAGATCGGAACAGGCAACAACTTCAAGCATTATAAAATTTTCCCGAATCGATTCCAGATAGACTTCGCTGATTACTCCGCAGCCAACGATAGCTGTTTGCATTTTTTTCATCCTATCACCTGCTTCGCATATTCAAGCCCTTTCTTTGCTTCATCAAGCGGGAAATATTCCAATCCCACATACCCCTCATATCCGTTTTCCCTGATTGCCGCAAAGACAGCTTTGTAATCAATCTCAGAGTTATAAAGTTCATGTCTACCAGGATTGCCGGCAGCATGCATGTGGCCGATAAGGGGCATATATTCCTTGATTCTGCGGATAAGATCACCTTCCGTGATCTGTTGGTGATAAATATCATAAAGCATTTTTACGTTTTCACTGCCGACCTCTCTCATTATTTCTGCCGCCTCATCAGAACTGGAAAGATAGTAGCCTTTATGGTCAACGCGGATATTAAGCGGCTCGATCACAAGCGTTATACCTGCCTCTTCAAGATACGGCGCACAGGCCTTAAGGCCTTCAACCATAGCGTTGTGCTGAATTCTACGATCAATTTCGAGGTCTGCTCCTGTCTGAGAGATTAACGTTCGGCAGCCAAGTTCCTTCGCAAGTGCAATCGTCCGGACGAGAAAATCAATGTACTCCTGCCGCTTTGATTCATCGACAAGGCTGATAAAACCTGTGCAGAACGCTGCGATATCAATTCCAGTATCCGCTTTTGCCTTTTTTAGTTTATCAATATCCTTATCATCCCAGCTCCAGAACTCAACTGCCCCAATGCCCATGTCTTTTACTTCATGGATTGCTGCTTCAATATCTTTTCCCATATAAACCGCATCGATGCAAACCGATAATTTCATAACCGTAATCTCCTTTAATATATTTATAATCTCCACAAAGCAAAAAGTTCCATATCCATGTGATGCAATCTTGCGTTATCATACAGCACAGGATATAGAACTTTTCGTAATTTCACATCTGAAAAAAATTCACACGATCAATATGTGATCACTGCCTGTATGATCTTTGCCGGTTCTTTATCGATCGTATAATATGCACTGACGATATCATCATATGCAAATTCTGTAAACAGATTGTCTGTCTTCAGTCTCTCAAGGATCTTAAGACAGGATTCAACCCGTCTCGGATAATTCCAAAGGTTTGAGAACTCAGGTGCCATTGCACCTGTTTGAGATTGCTTAATTCCAATCCGATTATGATGGAACTCTTCAGAGAGATCAACTTTTGCAAGATTTCCCTGATACCACGCAAGAGCAGTGACAATTGTCTCCGGTGCAGCAATTCGAATCGCCTGATTGAGAGCGCCAGCATTTCCTGACGCTTCAATGACCTTATCGGCACCACGGTTATTGGTTCTCTTTCTGATCTCCATTGCGATATCACCTGACGTCGGATCAAAAACTTCATCCGCACCGTTTTCAAGCGCAGCGCTTCGTCTCTTTTCAAGGACATCAATACCATAAACCTTAAACGCACCACTCATCTTCGCCATTTGAACAAGCAACTGTCCAATTACACCGAGACCACTGATCACGACCGTATCACCAAGATTAATATGCGTGTCCATAATACCATTATAAGCAGTAATCAGATTGGTAAATAAAATACCTTTCTCAGCCGAAATCGTCTTCGGAAGAATTACACAATCTGCTGCATTAACAACATTTTCTTCCTGATGAGGAGCACTGACCGTGACAACATCCCCGAGCTTAATGTCTGTAACAGCGCTTCCTACCTCAATAACTTCGCCAACAGAAGCATATCCCATCCACCATACACCGGGATCACAACTCCTGCAAGGATATTCCCAGAGTTCGCTTTCATCTGCTTCTACAAAAAGACGGGTTGCGGGATCCTGCTTCTTTCTAAAGAAAGGCGCAAGACCCCGATAGACATTCATCTCAGTGCCGTGACTGACGCCTGAATAAAGAGATTTTAAGCGTACCTGATTTTCTCCCATCGGAAGTCTGTCAACTTCGATGATTTTTAAATCTCTTGGGCCTTCATACATAATTGCTTTCATAATTGAAAAACACCTCTCTTCGTTTCCCCCGGTCCCTGGCCGGGGGAAACATCTTATGTTAATGCTCTTCTAAGCTGTCAGATTAATAGCCAATCTCGTCAAGTTTTGCCATGCAGTCAGCAATAGCTGTATCAATATCTGTTCCGTTAACAACTTCTGCACACATGTTCGGAATCGGTCCATCCGGCCATGCATCAAGCTGACTCCAGGTTGTAAGCGGCATATCACCGGACTGAGCATTTGCAATTGTTGTGGAAAATGCACTGAGCCATTCATCTTCTGCGAAATAAGACTCAGACATTACATTCATATTTGAGTTCAGAAGTGCAAGCTGCTGACTAAGGTAAAGCTGTACGTCTTCGCTGCAGAAGTACTTGACCCATTCCTTAGCTGCTTCCGGATTCTGTGTTGTCTTAAAAATACTGATCGGAGCGGAGAAGGAGATTGAATACTTTTCATTGTCTGCTCCAGTAGCAGTAGGAAGCGGAGCGGAAGCGAACTTGCCTTCCATCTGAGGAGCGTTCTGAAGAATACTTGTCTTTGTTTCACCTGTGACACCAAATACCATAGAAACATTGCCGCTCATGAATTCTGTAACCGCATCATAGGAAGCGTCAAGGCTGTTGCTGCAGATATTATAAGTATTGATGCAGTCCGAAAGGAATGTAAGAGCCTTCTTGCCTTCTTCAGAATCGAATGTAAATTCCGTGAAATCTTCATTCATCATTGTTCCACCGCACTGTGCAAGCATTGTAAACCAAGTCTGATCATAACGGCCCATATCCGAATACCATGCAAGACCAGCGTGTGTAATATTGCCATCTTCGTCTGTTGTTGTCAGCTTTTGAGCCGCTTCAACAAGTTCATCCCAGGTTGTCGGAACTTCTGTAATGCCTGCATTTTCAAAATCTTCAGTGTTATACAAAAGAACACGTGTATCTGCACGCCACGGAATACCATACCAGTCACCATCTACGCATGCTTCATCCTTGCCTGCTACGATCCAGGTGTCTTCACCACCCATTTCTTCAACGACATCATTGATTTCCATAATGCCGTATTCATCTGAGCTCATCTGAACCATTGACTTAGTAAAGAAAATATCCGCAACGTCCGGAGCTTCGCCGCCTGTGCAGGCAAGAGTAAGCTTCTGGTTAGCACTGCTCCAATCAACGATGTTGTACTCTACAGAAATCCCAGTCTCTTCAAGGAAATCTGCTGTGATCTTGTCAAGTGCTTCACGCTGTACTGACGGATCAGAACCATAAGCTTGAATCCAGAATGTAAGCTCTGTGCCCTCATACGGTTTTTCAGCATCATCTGCCATTACGGAAACGCTACTGAAAAGCATAGCTCCCGCTAACCCTAATGCTAATAATCCTTTTTTCTTCATGCTGCAAATTCCTCCTTTAGTTGTAATAGTTTTAAAGTTCCTATCATCATTGCTTCCGATCTCCTTAGAGAACCCTCCGCAACGAGTTCAGCCTTTGACCGCTCCGGCAGAAAGACCACTAATAAGGTATTTCTGCAGAAACGCGAAAATAACAATTGCCGGAAGAGTAATAATAATGCCAGCTGTCATCGTAATGGCCATCTTAGTATTGGCACTGTACTGCCCAATAAAGTCATAAATACCGACTGATACTGGTTTCAGTTTATCTTTAGACAAGATAATGCTCGCCCACATATATTCATTCCAAGCAGTAATAAAAGCAAAAATACCTGTTGAGATAATACCCGGAACCGAAATTGGAAGACAAACTCTCCAGAAAATCCCGAAATTGCTGCATCCATCAATTCTTGCACTCTCTTCAATCGCAACTGGAATCGCAGCATCAAAATAACTTTTAATCATAAGCGTACAAAATGGGACTGCCCAGACAACATAAGCAATTACAAGACCGATATAAGTATTGCTAAGTTTGAGGTTATACATGACAAAGTACAGACTGATCATTGTAACAATACCTGGAATCAGCTGACTTGCTAGCATGATAATGAACGAAACTCTCTGGGCTTTTCTTCTGATATAACGGCTGATACTGTATCCACACAGTGTTGCAAATATTACACTGATCAGTGTTGACCACAGAGAAACCGTCATAGAATTCTTCATATAGGTCGCCAGCGGAATCGAATTCCATACTTTTGCAAAATTATGAAAAGACAATTTTGACGGTAGCAGCGTTGCCGGGGACTGCATAACCTCTTCCGTTGGCTTAAGGGCGGTCACCAGCATCCAGTAATAGGGAAGCAGAACAAAACAGCTGATTACGATAAGCGCTGCATAATGCCTGATAAGTTCCCATACATGTTTAATTCTTTTCTTTTTTTTCGGATCCATACGGTGCACCTCCTTTTAATTCTCCGCCTTCAGCGAAGAGCAAATATAGAAAATTGAAGGAATGAGTGCAATTAACATCATGATAATACTGATCGCAGATGCATATCCGTATCGGTAATTAGTAAATGCCTGTTGATAAACTTCCACGGCCATTGTCTTGGTAAGTCCGAGCGGTCCGCCATTTGTCACCATATAGCTGATATTAAAATTATTAAACTGCCAGATAAGTTCAAGAACAATCGATGACGTAATCACTGGGCGTATGCAGGGAATTGTAATCCGCCAAAATGTTGCGGTTTTTCCGGCGCCATCCATCCTTGCCGCTTCGTAAATATCCTGCGGAACTGTCTGGAGACCAGCAATAAACATTACCATGAGGAACGGGAAAATCGACCACACATTAATAATTGTAAGCATAATTAACGGTTTTGAAATTCCCAGAAATGTTTCAGTGCTTCCAAGAAAATTGATTGGCACCTTGATTATGCCAAGCTTCAGCAAAATCGAATTAATCGGGCTGAAATTTTCACTAAAGATAAATCTCCACACAATTGAAGCAACAAGCGGAGGAGTAACCCACGGAACAAGGAACATCGCTCGAAAAAATCCCTTAAGAGGCAGCGGCTTTATCAGTTTCGTAGCAATATACATCGCAAGTGCAATGCCAAGAATCAGCGAAACAATCGCAAAAAATAAGGTATTGAAAATCGTCTGCCAGGTTGATGACTTGCTGAAAGCCTCAATGTAGTTTGCAAGGCCTACAAATGGTTCCTCCTGCTTAAGCAGAGACTTATCAAAAAAAGACATCAGAATTGTGCGAGCGGTCGGATAAATCGAAACAACTAAAATTGCAGCAATTGCAGGCACCAACATAAGAAACGGCGTCCAATGATTAAGTAATCGCCCGACACGGTTTTCAGTTTTTCCGTTTTCGGTAGGTTTCGACATATGCACTCTCCTTCCCTCTTATCTTGTTTGGATTCCGAATCCTTATCTTAGCATTCAGTTTTCTCAACGTCCCGAAGGTCTTTTACCGATGCTCTCGCTATAAAAACCGGCCCAATCTTTACTGTCCTATGACTATCATGATTTCCCCGGGAATGAATTTTTTCAATTAAAATATCCAAAGCTGCTTCTGCAATTTCTTCAGCTGGGAGCTGCATAGTTGCAAGAGGCGGTGCTAAAAATTCTGCAATCGTATCATCAAAGCCGATAACTGAATAATCATCCGGTATTCGGACTGATTGCTCTGCCGCAGCTCTAAACGCTCCTGCCGCTAAAATATCCGATGCAATCAAAAACGCAGTAGGACGATCGGCTTTATATCTTTTTCGAATCGAATCAATCGCTTTTAAAAATGTCCGATAGCCATTCTCAACAGTATAATCTTCCGCAAAAAAAGTATTTTGCCGAACAAATTCCGGATCGATATCCTGCATTGCCTGCCGATATCCTTCATACCTCTCTTTTTCGACCTTCATCATCGGCTCTACACCAATGAAGCCAATTTTCCGGTGTCCGAATTCATTCAGCTTTGAGACAGCCGTATAACTACCTTCCGTATTGTCAATCAGTACTTTCTCAACGTCGAACACGTCGCCTGTTCGTTCAATCATAACAGCCGGCACTGAAATGGTGCGAATCAATTCCTTTACTTTATCGATTATTGGCTGAGTGCTTCCGGTATTAAAAATAAGTCCGTCTACCCCATATGATAAAAGGGACGACATCACCTCTTTAAAAGTTCCCGCATTCGCTTTCTTAAGCGCAAAAGAAAGGATCGTATAGCCTTTTTCAAAGCTGAGTTCCTCAATCCTAGTTGCAATCTTGGTAAAGAAAATATTCTCATCCGTAGCCAGATACACATACGCCAGCAGCTTGCTTGTTCCGCCGCGAAGCGCTTTGGCCTGGCTGTTTGGCACATAATTCAACTGATTCATGACCAACTGAACCTGTTCCCTTTTTTTCTGAGATACGTAACCACTGTTATTAATACATCTAGTCACGCAGGAAACAGATACACCTGCCTGTTCAGCAATCATCTTAAGTGTAACTTTATGAGGATGCGCCGCTCCATTTTCCTGTGAAATTTTTTTCATTTAAAATTTACCACATGCTTTCGTTTTGTTTCGTTCCGACGCCTCTCTCAATTCTTATATAACATATTTTTGCAGTCTCTTAAAACACTTTTTTGTGTATTTTATACATTTTGTTAGAACTGCATTATGAAATCGTTGTCACATTTTTGCATTTTTTGGGGTTAAAAATCATTTATTATCAAATGAAAATTTTCATGTCATACTCATTAAATTTCTTCTGCCGGTTGTAATTGCATTTTCATGTCACACATTTTCTTTCTTCACAGTTCACAAATAAACGTCACAGTTCTGTTTACCTCTAGTATATTGTCCTAAAATCATGCAATCTAATATAAAAAGCGTCGAAAATGTAATATATTCGTTACATTCCCGACGCTTTTCCTTCAATTAATATCGCTCTTCTGCAGTTTTATTCAGTTCAGCATGCCATTGGCTTCATGCATTGCAAGAATTTCATCAACATTATCGGTAGTCACACGAGTGCCATCAAGAGCAATGAGTCTGGAACTTGTATCTTCTCCTGTGATCATACCATAAACTGCCTCTGCAGAAGCAACTGCTTCATCAACAGCATTCTGCAGGATCGTAGCTTTCATTGTTCCATCCTTAACTGCATTACAGCCATTTGCAAGAGCATCAATTCCATAGAACTGAATTTCCTGCGTGTCATAACCGGCAGCATCACAAACCTCGATAGCGCCGCAGGCCATATCATCGCATGGTGCATAAACAAAATCAAAATCATCATAGAGCTGAGTCCAGTCTTCCATGACTTCCATAGCACCTTCCTTGGACCAGTCTTTGCTGTTCTGAACAGCTAAGATTTCAATATCGTCTCTTCCAGCTTCTTCAAGCGCATCAACAAAACCGTTGTAACGGTCTTCGGAGCCGGTATTGCCAGCTGTTGCCTTTATAATCAGTCCTTTTCCGCCTTCCGGCACATATTCCGCAGCAGCTGCACCGATATTTTTACCGAGTGTATAATTGTCAAGACCGACATGAACACTGATTCCGTCTGCCTCTGTTGCGTTATTGACCATGATAACATAAACATCATTATCGAGTGCTTCCTGAAGCATATCCTCCATCGGAAGGTCCTGATCCGGAATATCAATGATCACGCCATTGTATTCGCCAACAATAGCCTGTTCGAATAATGTTGCAACATTAGCGGAATCAGACTCAAAGTCAAAAATATCTGCCTGCATACCAAGATTTTCACATTCAGACTGGCAGGACTTCGCAAGCCATGAATAGAAAGAGCCAGACATATTAGAGGCTCCAACCAAAATTTTGTACTGTTCATCAGCATGTACTGTGGCTGCGCCGAATAAGGTAGATGCCATTGCTGCGCACATTGCTAAGCTTAAAAGTCTCTTTTTCATAGGATTTCCTCCTTGAGATAAAATAAAAAATAGTTAGAACTTTCGGGATGCGGACAAGTGGCCACTTTTATCCGCTGTCCTATAACTGTTCTGATCAGGAACAGTTATGCCTGAATCTATCTGCAATATGCTTATTTGCATATATACAGTTCAAAATGATAACGAACTTCTTAACGGCTTATCTTATAAGTTCCCTCGCCAGTGCCCTTAGGTCTCTGTTTACTTTCGCTTGATACGCTTGTTTTTACTCCCAAGGTCAATTGTAAGCGCAACGATAATAATGACCCCCTTTGTAACCATCTGAATATAAGAATCCAGACCGACCAAATTCAAAAGATTTGTGAGAAATCCCATGATCGCAGACCCCACCAGACATCCGAAAACCGTTCCGACACCGCCGGTAAAACTCGTACCGCCAATGACTGCAGAAGCAATCGCATCTCCGTGATAATTCATAGCAGTGTCCGGAATCGCTGAATTTACACGTGCGATCTGCAGCACCGCAGCTACACCGGTCAAAACCCCGGCAATCAAAAAAGCCCGGATAATTGTCAGATCAACACTGATACCGGAAGCATTAGCTGCCGACTGACTGCCGCCGATGGCAAAAATATCTCTGCCGATCGTCGTCTTATTCATAATGATTGCAATAATAATTGCCATAAAAAAGAAGATATACACAGGAAGCGGTATCGGACCGATATAGGTTGTAGAGATCACCGCATAATTATTGATGTCATACGTAGCCTGCCCCCCAGTGTAGATGTAACAGATTCCCCTGGCGATGTAATCCATTGCCATGGTTGCGATAAAGGCCGGAAGATGAATCTTGGCAATCAACACCCCGCTGAGAGCAAGGCAAATCATGCTTACGACAATCGCTGTTATGACTCCCAGCGCAAGTGATCCGGATGAAAGATAAACGCTTACCGAAATCATACCGCTTAATGCGACAACCGAACCAAGCGAAAGATCAATCTGACCAGCGATGATAAGAATCATTTCAGCAAGTGCCAAAACACCTGTGACTGAAATCTGACGAAGAACGTTGGTAATATTTTTAACCTTGACAAAGTACGGCGAAATTATGCTTCCGATAACCATCAGCCCAATAAAAACAATAAATATTCCATACTTTCTCGTCAGCTTATCGATCGTATTTTTTACAGTATTCTTCTCCATCACATCTTCCCTCCTGCTGCAAGGCGGACAACATTTTCCGGAGTCAATTTTTCATGATCCAGTTCATCAACAATTTTGCCGTTGTACAGGATATATGCACGGTCACACATTCCAATAAATTCCGGTAATTCCGACGAAATCATAACGATAGCCATACCCTTTTGCGCGAGTTCATTCATCAGCTTGTATATCTCCCACTTAGCCCCAACATCAATTCCCCGCGTAGGTTCGTCAAGAATCAAAATCTTTGCTTCTGTCATCAGACATTTTCCAAGAACCACCTTCTGCTGATTCCCACCGGATAAGTTGCAAGCGATCGAACTCAAGCCGGGTGCCTTCACGCCCATTTTGTCGAAATATATTTTTGTAAGTTCATTTTCTTTCTTTCTGTTAATAAAAGTCAGCTTTGAGATCAACCTCTGACTTGCGAGGGAAATATTTTCTTTAATGCTTCGACAAAGAACAAGGCCCATTCGACGTCTATCCTCTGTTGCCATCGAAATTCCTGCGCGAATCGAATCTGAAACAGAACGCACCCTCACCTCTTTTCCATTCACCCTGATTGTCCCCCGGTCAAAGCGATCAATCCCATAAACAGCACGTGCTGTTTCAGATCGACCAGCACCCATCAGGCCACCGAGTCCAACAATTTCACCTGCTCTCACATTAAAGCTGATATTTTCCAATCGACTATATTTAGAACATAGACCTTCAACTTCAAGAACAACATCTCCGATTTCTTTTTCAACCTTCGGATATTCTCCGGAGAGTTCTCGGCCGACCATCATCGATACCAGCGAATTCTCAGTAAACTCTGATGCCGGTCCCGTCTTGATCTCCTTCCCATCCCGCATGACCGTAATGTAATCCGCGATCCGGAATATTTCATCCATCTTATGTGAAATATAAAGAATCGTAACTCCATGCGCTTTTAAAGCACGAATCTTTTCAAACAGCCTTTCAACCTCTTTCGTTGTAAGCGCTGATGTCGGTTCGTCCATGATCAGAATATCTATATTTTCCGCACGCGTACATTTAATGATTTCAAGAAGCTGAATATCCGATACGCTGAGCTGGCGAAGTGTCATTTTCGGATCATAATCCAGTCCTTCCTCATCCATAATCTTTTTTGCCGCAGCACTGACAGCTTTCCAGTCAATAAAACCGGCCGTCCTGGGTTCATTGCAGAGCATAAGATATCTTTCAACCGTCATATCGGGAATATAACTAAGTTCCTGATAAATCATTGCAACACCATGTTTTTTTGCGTCCTGAGCGGAGCTAAAATGTTTCTCTGAGCCCGAAATAAACATTTTCCCGCTCGATGGGATATTGACACCATTTAAAACCTTCATGAGTGTTGATTTTCCTGCTCCGTTTTCGCCCATCATGACATGAACGATCCCTGGCTTTATACCCAAAGTCACATGGTCTACAGCCAAAACGCCCGGAAACTCCATACAAATGGAATCAAACCATATCTTATAGTCCTGATGCTCCATAATAAGTCCTCTTTATTCCACAGTGCTTATGACATAATAAGTTCCGGCATTGACAGTGCAGATAATATATTCGTCCGTCTGTTCGATATTGTTTCCATTTGCTTCGCAATTTCTCCAAATCACCTTCCCGTTAATTGAGACCGTACAGCATTTTTCATCAGCGTTCATCTTCGGTATATACAGCTTCGCTCTGCTATTGAACGGTATCTCTGTTTCCATCTCGAACCGATCACCGTTCCGATACCACGAATTTTTCACGATTCCACGAATTGTATCGACACAGGCCTCTGCGTGCTTCATCTTCATTGGAATATACGGATGTATCGTAATCTCTTTAAATCCCGGACCACATTCCGTCGTATCAATCCCTGCCAGGTACTTGTAGAAACAAACACCAACAGCTCCATACATCGGGTGATTATAAGAAGACATCATACTTAAGACGCCTTCTGAAACAACCTGCTCCCAGCGCTCCCAGATCGTTGTCGCGCCCTTTTCGATCTCAAAACCCCAGCTCGGATAAGTTGTCTGTGTAAGAAGATCATACGCGACATCTTCGTAACCATTTGTAAGCAAAACCTCAATCATATAGCGGCTACACATATTTCCGGTTGTCAGATGATTTTCATTTGTAACCTGAATATCATAGACTAAATTCTCAAGCACCTCTTTTCTGTCCTCTTCAGGAATCAATCCGAAATAAAGAGCAATTGTATTGCACCCCTGACTATTTGAATGTACATATTTCTTTTCGCTATTATAATATCTTGCAATAAACGCCTCTCGGATTTTTAAAGCTAGCTCGGCATAATACACGGCATCGTCATTTTTTCCAAGAACAGATGCAATCTTCTCCGCAAGAATACAATTGTAATAGAAAAAAGCTGTTGCAACGAGTCTGGTTGGCGTCACCATCGAAACTGCACCACCACCGATACTGGACACATCATTGTCACCGATCGGTGCAGCCCAATCTCCCATATGCCCCCATCGAATGATGTAGCCGGTTGAATTTCGCCTCAGATAATCCAGATACTTTCTGATTGCGCCATAATTCTCTTCGAGTATTCTCACATCGCAATAATGACGATACAAATTCCAGGGAATCAAAAGCAGTGATGCCCCTACCGGATCAGCTGGTCTGCATCCAAACACCCGAAATGGAGCCGTATCAGCAATCGCACCGCTTCGCGGTCCCTGAGTATCACGAATATCTCTCAGCCATTTTGTGTAAAGGGCAGGAAGCCGAAAGCTGTAAAGTGCGCACTCATTCCTGACAGTCATGTCATTGATCCATCCAAGGCGTTCATCTCTCTGAGGACAATCAGTCGGTATGCTGTGAAGATTACTTTCCTCTGTCCAGCAAATATTGCTTTGTAGTTTATTTATCATCGGATTATCACAGCTGAATGATCCGATCCTGCGAACATCTGAACGAACTACGCAGCCGGTCAACGTATCATCATCAGGTTTCTCTGTCAGGCCGAAAACCTGTACATATCTGAAGCCATGAAATGTAAATCTGGGCTCATAGATCTCATTCTTTTCGCCCTTAAGAATATATGTATCTGTACAGCGCATATTTCTGAGCGATATCTGATTGACAATATGATCCTCAAATTCCAGTTCACTGTAAACGAGAGTTATCTTCGTCCCTGCCTTTCCAGTAATCTTAAGCCTAGCCCAGCCTGCAAAGTTTTGACCCATATCAAAGGTATAAGAACCATCAGCAATCCTGTGAATCTTCGTCGGCTTAATCAAACGAACCACACGAATCGGCTCGAGGTATTGTGCTCTCACTTCACCTTCTTCCGGTTCAAATTCAACTGCCTCGAACCACTCAGCATCTGAAGCAGTCTCATCAAACCCCGGTTCGTTCCATCCTGTCAGTTCTTTCGTAGCATCATAAAACTCACCTTGATAGATACTATTGGCTATCACTGGCCCCTTCTTCGCATATTTCCATTTGTCCGGATCGCAATCGATCCATTCTGAATCACCGCACGCATACTCAAGATACATTCTTGTTGAAAATAAATGTTCACCCCAGCCAACACCGTTTCTGCCGAGATCCAAAGCCCGCCATCCGTTACCTAACTCAACGCCAATCACATTTTCACCACTCTTCAGCAGTTCAGTAATGGGATATGTCGCATACAGCATCGTTTTCCTACTGTCTGTATTCGCATTCTGAAGAACAGAATCATCTGCTTTCTTCCCATTTACATAAAGAACATAATAATTTGGACTTACAACATAGAAATAAGC
>R11__coassemble_408_pt1 | contig 28686 bp, 20 predicted proteins | sample R11__metabat2_low_PE_006 | metagenome-assembled genome bin R11 | reverse complement strand
CTCACGGTCTTAAAGGCATCTACAATGTGCTCATCGGTGATCAGCAGCCCGTCTACCTCGCTCCTGACGGATTCGACCGGTATCGGTATTAAGTTGAAAACCGAAGATTGATTGAAATTAATTGCCATAATTGATGTGCCTCCTCAGCATTTTTCCTTCAATTATAAACACATGATACCAAATAATAAATACATGATACTAAATACATGGTGCATAAATAAATGGTGCAAAGTAATTTTGAAATCACTATTTTCAAAAGGTTTTTAAATTTAACTTTTTAATTTCTTCCGAATTCATTATAAAGGAGCGGGTTGTATTCGTCAAACCGATCCCTCACGCGGAATATATTTTTTAAGAAAATACAATGAAACCAGCGTTCCTATGCTCCAACCGATCGGCCAGGAGCACCAGATTCCGACGCTGCTTGCGAGAATTGCCGATAACACCGCTGAGAGAGCTACCCTCAAAATCAAATCCGTAAAGGTGCTGATCATAAACGGCTTCATCCTGCCGACGCCGCGCAAAACCGCATCTGCCATAAGCTTAACGGACACCACAAAGTAAAAGGGCGAAACGATTCTGAGCAAAATAATTCCGGAGTGAAGTGCGTCTGCAGAGGGAGCTTCAAGGAAAAAGCGGAGTAAAGTCTCCGGAAAAATGGAATACAGCAGGAAAACCGGGAGAGAAATGCACCACACAAGTCGAACACCGGCCTTAAAGCCTTCTCCGATCCGCGGCAGCTTCTGCGCGCCGTAATTCTGTGAAGCAAAGTTCGAAACGCCGTTTCCGAGTGTCGAAAAGGAAGTGATCACAAGGTTGTTTAACTTGATACTGGCGGAATAGCCCGCCATAACGCCCGGACCGAAGCCATTGATCATACTCTGCAGGATGATATTGCCCAGCGAAACAAATGTTTGCTGCAGAATGCTTGGAATCGCAATCCTCAGAAAATCTCCAACCATCTCCCGGGAAAAGAAAACCCGAAGTGTTCCCTTCACGCTTTTTTTGAGCCTTCTCAGCAAAAACAGAAGCGCCAGAATGCAGCTCACTCCCTGGCAGAGAAAGGTTGCCCATGCGACACCGGCGACGCCCATCTTAAAATTGATCACGAAGATCATATCCACGCCGATATTTGCAAGTGATGAAACCGCGAGAAAAATAAACGGTGTCCGGGAATCCCCCATCGCCGAAAAGATACCGGTCGCAATATTGTAAAAAAAGACAAAAACAAGTCCTAACGTATAAATTCTGAGGTACAGCGCGGAATCCGCGTAGACGATTTCAGGGGTATTAATGAGATGCAGCAGCCAGGAACCGCCGGCCAGGCCGACCAGCATCAGAAGCGCACAGACAAGGCCGCTGGTGATCATCGCCGTCGAAATCGCCGACTTCATTCTGTCAAAATCCTTCATTCCGAAAAATCTCGAAGTGATAACTGAGCACCCGATATTGCAGCCAAAGGCAAAGCCTATGAAAATCAGCGTGATCTCGTAGCTGTTTCCTACCGCTGCAAGAGCATTTTCTCCAATAAATCTTCCCGCAATCCAGGAATCGGCAAGATTGTATAGCTGCTGAAAAATAACACTGCCGAAAAGCGGAAGGCAGAATCTCCAGAGGACCTGCCTCGGACTGCCGTCTGTCAGATCTTTATTCATAGAACCCTCTCCTGTTACACTGCGGCAAGCAAAAAAACACGCCGGCAGCGCCTCTAATATACTAAGCGAGAAACACAACGGCAGCATCTCTTGTATACTAAGCGAAAACCATACCGCCGGCGCATATCTGTACATTAAGACAAAGCTCAATTGACGAAGCTCTGTTTTAAAAAGCTGTAAAATTTTCAGCACAGTTGAAAAGATGAAGCCACAGGGCCATGTGTTCCGATTTATTTGTGTTTCAGGCATAAAAAAAGAGATGCTATACAGCATCTCTTCACCAATGCAGGAGAAGGGACTTGAACCCTCACTGAGTTGCCCCAACAGGCACCTGAAGCCTGCGCGTCTGCCGATTCCGCCACTCCTGCGAACCATTGGCGCTCTGCCAACGAAAGATATAATACTATTTTTCAATCTGTTCGTCAATAACTAAAATTGATTTTGTTAAAAATATCTGTGAAACAAAAGGACTGCCGCCGACAGCCCTTTTGTTGTATGCTGAAGCAATGGTCTCCATTCGCATAGGGAGTGGTTTATTGTTTCACATTACTCTTCTTCATTAAGAGAAATAAAGAGTCGGTTCACAGGCTGAAGCCCATAATGAGAAAACCTGCGCAGGCCGGACAAAAGCAGAGAAAAGCCGCAGTCAAGGGGAAATAATGACTGCGGCTTAAAAAGTTCTCTCCTGCGAAGGTCCGCGAAACCTCCACAGGCAATATGGGGTGGGTGGAAATTGGTAAGGCTGATGCCTTATAAACGTATGCCTAAGTGAGATCTCCCTTACCAACACCTCCGATTTCACCCGGAAAGGCAGCCTGCCCTCGGCAGCCTTTGGTTTTACTCAAGCTATCAGAAAACATGCCGCCGACACATTTTCTCTATGTTATGACGAATAAAAAACCTCCTGCTTTAAGGGCAAGAGGTCATATATGCATCAAAACTGCAGCAGTACAACCAATTACTCGTGGTCCGGGATCTCTCCCTGTACTCACAACAGGCAGGTCTCCTGGCTTACAGATCGTCACGCACTCCTGATCTTCCCGGTTTCCCAGTGACCGGCTGCCAAAATGCAGCCCGCAGAAAGTACGCTCCCTGATTACAGTGACGAGATCGTACAGGACTTTCACCTGTTTCCCTTTTCACCCCGGGCAGACCATCATACCAATCACCGTCCTGTCCGGGACACCTGTTGCGTCTTTATGAAGTTAAATCTATGTTAGCACATTGCCGCCATGTCGGCAAGCATTTTTTAAGTAGTGCGTTCTGAGAGCGCTGCCCGCATTCCGGCAAGTGCAAAACGGAGATTTCACCGCCTGCATTTCTATGACTTAGAGGCAGGGATTCGCCTGTACTGCGTTCAGTTTCTGAGTGCGCACGGCATATTCAAGTACCGCATTGATTTCCCGATTGCCCGAACCGATCACACAGCCTGCGTTGATCACAGTATGAACTGAATCAACAAGCTGCATCGTGTGTTCTATCGCTTCCTGCGGAATTTTTTCAAAAGCCGGCACCGTTACGCATTCGGCTGCAAGCATCCTCGCTGTTCTTAAGTCGACATCATTTTCCGCAAGAATCGCCGCAGCAAACGGAACACCTTCCCGCTGAAGCTGCCTGTAGACGGGAATGCCATGTCCTGAATTCGACAAAACCAGAGTCTGCGGTTCTCCTGTCGGTGCCGCTAGCTCCACGGTGCCGAAATACGGGTCATAGCTGCCGCTTTCGATCTCGTATAGTTCCCGTATCCGTTTCTCCGAGAAGATCTCCTCCGGCTTTCCGAAAGCCGCAATGGTGCTTCCCTTTACACAAACGACCCGATCTGAAATCTTCTGCGCAAGATCAATCTCATGCAGAGACATGATCACCGTAATTCCGTTTTGCTTCGCCATCGTCCTGAGCATACTCAGAAGTTCAAGCTTGTGCCGGATATCCAGATAAGAAGTCGGTTCGTCCAAAATGATAATTTCCGGTTCCTGACAGATTGCCCTCGCGAGCAGTATTCTCTGACGCTGTCCGTCACTTATCGCATTGAAATCCCGTTCTGCGATCTCCTCCGCATGAACCTTCTCCAGCGCCGCCTGAACCTTCTTTTCGTCCTCCTCCGACAGAATTCCCAACCGCCCTGTGTATGGATATCTTCCTGTGGCGGCAACGTCCCGACAGGTCATGAGTTCGGGCTTCAGCCGATCAGTCAGCATGACGGCCATTTTTTTTGAAAGTTCACTTTGAGAAATGCCGTCAAGTGAAAGATCCGTGATCCGGACTTCACCGGAAATCAGACGCAATTGTTTTGTAATGGATTTGAGAATTGTGGACTTTCCGGAGCCGTTCGGTCCGATCAGGGTGATCAGTTCACCTCTGCGTATACCGAGACAGATATCACGGATCAGCGGCACACCGTTATACCCCACCGCCAGATGGCTGGTCTCAAAATAATACTCTGACATCGGTTTCCCTCTTTTCGCACCTTTTGAGCTGCTATGCACGGCCCTTCTGCCGTCTGATCATCATCAGAATCACAATCGGAGCACCGAATACCGATGTCACGGTTGAAATATTCAATTCCGAGGGCGCAAATGCCGTCCTGGCAATCAAATCGCAGAACATGCAAAAGACAGCACCGCCGAGAAAACATCCGGGAATAACAACGACCGGCTTCGAGGTGTTGAGTCCCCTCTTCACCAGATGCGGCACTGCAATTCCCACAAAAGAGACCGGTCCCGCAAAAGCTGTCACGCATGCACTGAGCACGCTTGACAGAAGGATCAGTGCCGCACGAAAGGCCCGCACGTTCACGCCCATACTGAGGGCATAATTTTCTCCGAGCTGAAACGCTCCAATCGGTTTTGCAAGAAGAAAGACCAGAACTGTTGTAATCCCTATTATGAGAGCCGCTGCCTGAACATTGGCCCAATTCATTCCCGAAAAGCTTCCGAGAGACCATCCATGGAGATTGACAATATCGGAATCCTCCGCAAATGTCACGACAAAGTCAGTAACCGCCGAACAAATATAACCGATCATAATTCCCGCTACCAGAAGAGAAGACATACCGCTGATCTTCCTGGAAATCAGCAGGATAAACCCTGTGGAAAGCATGGAACCGGCAAAAGCGGCAAGAATCAGCACGAAGGAAGAAACTGAACTGAAAATGCCGAGAAAATAGATCATCGTCAGCGCGACAGCCATCTTGGCACCGGAAGAGATACCGAGAACAAACGGCCCGGCAATCGGATTTCCGAAAAAAGTCTGCAGCAGAAATCCGGAGAGACTTAATCCCCCTCCGAGAATTGCGGCCATTAAAATACGCGGCAGCCGAATCTTCCAGATGATATTGACCTGCGTCTCAGTCCCCTTTCGTGTGAAAATAATCTTTGCAATCTCCTTCACCGAAATCGGGACGCTGCCGATATTGATGTTGAGAATCACAATCACACAAAACGCACACAGAAGAAGCAGAAAAAACAGCTCATACCTGAATCTTCTTTTTCTCTTCTCTTTTCGGTATACGTATTCCGTCCCGCAACCTATTTCTTTGTCTGCCATATGGCTGCCTTTCCTGCCTGAATTCTTATCTCTCCGGACCTGCCGGCTGCTTTGAAGCCTCATGAGTTGAGACATCAGCCCCTGACCACCGTCTGCATCTCTACGACTTAAGAAGCGATGGACTGCGTGTACTGCGTTCGAAAACCGGAGACCGCTCCTGCGGGAGAATTTCTTTCGTTACGAAAGCTTATGTATAAAAGTCATCTCCGACTCACGGCCAACCAGCATATTGTTGAGATCCGTAATCAAAGTGCCGACAGTGTCTGAAGCCTGATACAGGGATTTCCCGGTACTCCAGACATTCCCTTCCTTAACAGCTTTAAAGTCCGCAAACAACGAATTTTTCGCAATCAGTTCATCGCAAGTCTCAAGAGGATCATCGATCGCCGCATTGTAGATCAGATAATCGGCATCCACAGCTCCGGCGTAAAATTCTTCCATTGTAAGCGATACCGAAGAAGTCACCGAATCCAGGCCGATCTCCGGAAACGCATACCTGCCGCCGGCAATTTCAATCATTTTTGCAATGTAGTCATTGCCGCTTCTGCACACTACCGTCCCATCTGAAGAGAGATAAAAGAAAGCGATCGTTTTTCCCGTATTTTCAAAGCCCTGGAGGCGGTCAATCACCTCTGCCTGTTCTTTAAAAAAATCGTCCGCCTCCTCTTCCAGGTCAAGCATGGCCCCGTAAAGCTTAATCCATTCGGTTCTGCCGAGCGGATGCGTCTCATAGCTGGAGCGTTCAATGAAAACCGGAATACCAATAGATTCAAGCTGTTCCTGGACTTTCGGAGAATGGAGAATCATCGTTGACTCGATGGCCAGTCCGCAGTTATTCTGAATCAAGAGCTCATAATCCGGCTCACTGTATTTGCCGGCAAAGAGAATCTCCCCCTCTTCCATTGCTTTCTTTGCATTTTCAACATACCAGCCGGAGGCCTGAATACTTGAAAGACTTATCGCATCAAGGGCATCCAGAGCATCAAACAGCGACATCGAAGAAGAGGCTGCGAGATAGATCTTACTGATCGGCTGCTGAAGCACCGTGATGTCCTCATCAAGGGCTGAAGGGATCTCCGCACCCTCCGGAACAAGCAGGTACGCCCGTCCGTCAGCCACGGTCAGCAGCTTATAACCTCCCTCATAGTAATCAACGGCGAACTGATCCGCATATTGAAGTTCCATGGAAGATTCATAAATCAGCCCCGGAATTTCCCGCTCTGAAACAGCTTTCAGTGTGCGGTCCGTTCCGTCCGCTTCCTGATCAGAGGATGCGGCATCCTCTCCGTTGAGTTCCTGCACAGTGGAGTCTGCTTTTCCTCCGGTCAGCCCGCGTCCTTCAGAATCAGCGTCCGCACCTGATTTTGCTTCGGGAAATTCACCGTCACTGCTCACACGTTCGTCGTAACCTACACAGATATAGTATGTGATCTCATGCGGCGTTGACATTGCAGTTGTCTGGGCTGTGATCTCCATCTCTTCATTCAGCCGGACCGGAATCTGAAAAACAGAGGTTCCGTCGCCGGACGTTCCGTAGTACGTTATTCCATCCAGCTTTACGTAAGTGTAATGCTCACTTGAAAATACAAGCTCCGCCTCAGCCTCGCCGTCTCTGATTTCAAACTCGGGGCAGGTGATGGTCACCTTCCCGGACCCACCGGACCACTCAAATGACGTCGGGCGATAGTTCCCGTCAGACAGCTCCTCCGCTGTCCGCTCAGCTGCAGAGCAGGGAATTGCGCGAGCCGTCTCACCTGCTGTCAATATGCACAGGACAGCCAGAAGCAGACAGCTTTCAGAAATTATTTGATACCAGATATTCCGTAATTTTTTCATCCCTTTTAATGTCTTTCCGCTTTCTTAATGAATGTCGGGACAATAAACGTACATCAGCTCACCGATCTCTGCGGCACGCACAGACCCATCTCCTGCGCCGCAAATCTCCAATATGCCGGACGCCCTGCATACACATAATCAGCATTATCCCATATACACTCGATGCATACGCACTTCCGTCACTGTCGATCCCTTGAACGAATGACCGCAATCGTCCCTCCGGAAAATTCAACCGAGGCCGTCTCTCCCGTAATTTCATTGCTGATCGCAAGCGAAGCCTGTCTTTGTGTGAGCGTGAGCTGATTCCGGGAATATTTAAACCCTTTCAGCGTAATGCCCTCGATCTTTGGCTCTAGCGGAATAAAGGATATAAATCTGAAACCTTCATTTCCCTTATGAAGTTCAAATGAATGGTCCGCAAGAAAGATTTCATTCTGTTCATCAACAATTCCGGCAGAAACACCCGCTTCAAGCGCAAGTCTTAAGCTCATGACATTCGCAAGAAAATGATCCAGCCGGCCGCCGCACATACCAAGCAGTGTAATTTCCGTACTTCCGCGTGCTATAGCCGCCCTGATTGCCGATTCAGTGTCGGAAAAATCCTTTTCACAAGGATAAGTTTCTATCGGAATCCCCCTGGCACTCATGTCTTCAAGAAGCTTCTCCGAGCTCAGACTGTCATAATCCCCAAGGATGATCGTCGGCAAAATCCCCGCTGACTTCATGACATCGAGCCCGCAATCCGCAGCAATATACAGGTCGAATTCGTTCTGCGCAGCGTATTCCTTCAGAAATTCAGCCCTCAGTTCTCCGCCCCCTACAATCATCGCCCTCAAGCCGTTTTTTTTATGCATAGAATTACACATTTTTTCCTTCAATACCTTCTTCTCTCTGCCTCTTTCAGCTCTTCAAAATTCGTCCTATAGTTCTCATAACGAAGGGCGCTGATCAGACCGGCATCCCGGGCTTCTTTCACCGCACAATCCGGCTCGCTGATGTGGACGCAGCCGTCAAAGCGGCATTTTCCGCGATATGGAAGAAATTCATCATAATAATTCTGCAGTTCTTCTTTTTCAATTCCTGCCGTATCGAGCGCAGAAAATCCCGGGGTATCGCAGATAAAAGTATTTTCTCCTATTGCAATCAATTCGGAATGTCTTGTGGTGTTCTTTCCCCTTGCCAGCTTTCTGGATATCTCTCCTGTCTCCATTCTGTCACTTCCGGCCATCGCATTCGTGAGGGTTGACTTTCCTACACCGGACGGTCCCGCAAGTACTGTGGTACGACCTTTAAGATAGTCTTTTACCGCCTCAATTCCATCACGTTCCTGAAGACTTATGAACATCAGCGGATGGCCTGAAGGAGCATAGGCGTTCCGAATGGCCTCTATTTCTCCGGGCTTTGCCGTGTCGATTTTATTGAACGCAACCGCACAGGGAATCCCCCTCATATCCGCTGAGATCAGAAATCTATCAAGCAGCACATAATTCGGCACCGGTGAGTGCAGCGCAAACAGAATAAGTGCCTGGTCAGCATTGGCAACGGGCGGCCTTGCAAGTTCACTGCGGCGCGGAAGAAGATCAATAACATTTCCCTTTTTTTCCTGTTCATCAAGCACCTCTATCACGACGTCATCTCCAACGAGAGGCTTCAGACCTTCTTTTCGGAAAATACCTTTTGCCCTGCATTCATAAATACCGGATTCCACTACGCGAACGTAATAGAATCCGGCAATCCCTTTCATAATCTTACCATTTTTTATCAAGCTTACTGTTCCTCAGTAAATGTCACCGGCCACTTGGAAATCGGTGTATATTCATTGTCTCCGGTCTTTTCATAGAGGTAAATTGTTCCGTCGGCAACTCCGGCCGCGCCGTCACAGGTAATGGTGTACGGGAAGGAGAGGGCTGTATTGCTCTCGGTAATTACCGTCTCCTGATCCTGACCGTTAACATTCTGGACAAGCGTCAGTCTATACGGTCCGTTTCCGTAATTGGACGGCTTAAGAAGACTTGCAGCTGTTTTCCATCCGGAAGTAGAAGCCGCAACTGTCGGCTGAACTGCTGCCTCCGCTGTACTGTCCGTGTCTGCTGCCGCAGAAACCGCAGTTGCCGCCGCTTCGGCAGCAGCCTCCGCGGCCTGTTCAGCCTCACTCTGCGCAGCCGCCTTTTCGGCATTGTTGATCGTCAGAATAACTTCTGTGCCGTAATCCGTTGTCTGCTCACCGGACGGTGTCTGTGAGATAACCTCATTCTCACCCGCATCCGCATCGTCAACATATTCAGCAGTAACAATGAAGCCATCCTGTCTTGCGTAATAAAGCGCGTCATCACCGTCTGTTCCGACATAATCGTACAGATAAGCTGTATCTTCCGAAGAACCGAGACTGATTGTGATCGTAACCGTAGTATCAACGGTCACTTTCTCACCGACTGCAGGAGATACGGAAACCGCATAGCCGAGCTCTACGTCCGAAGAGTTTTCTTTCGTGATCTGAACGTTGGTAAAGCCCGCTGCCTTTACAGCCTGCTTTGCTTCATCAATGTAAAGACCATCAACAGATGGAACCTCGGCCATCGCCGGACCGCTGCTCTTAACATAGGTGATCGTCGAATTCTTCGGCACCTGTGTGCCGTTTTCAGGATCCTGAGAAATCACCGTGCCCTCTGCCTGGTTCGATGTCTCCTCTCCGCCGAACTTCAGCGTGAGACTCTTGTCTTCAGCGGCCTTCTGTGCTTCCGCTTCCGTCATTCCGAGAAGGTTCGGAACTGTGACCGTTGCGACTACTTCCTCGCCTGAGGAGTCCGTCTCGTCCGCTGTCACCGCTGCCGAAGACACCACTGTACTTTCTGCGGACGCATTCTTCTTTGCACCGCCGACAAGTCCTGCCGCCTTGGCAATAAAATAAATCAGCACGCAGATAATCAGTGCACAGACGATAAAGCTGCCGATTGTGACTGCTTTCTCAAGCACTGAGCTGCCTTCTTCGTCATCATCTTCATCAAAATCATCGTCAGCGTCGTCCTCCTCATCCTGTTCCTTGCCCCTTTTGGCAGCCTCTATGGAGGAGAAGGTCTTCTTCTGTGTCGGTGCGTTGACCTTTCCGGCACTGCGGATCGCTTTCTGGTCATCCTTTGTGATCACCGTGGTCTGCGAATTATCAGCGGCCGAAGTGAGCTGCACAAAATTGCCGTCCGGTTCCATCAGGGAACGCTTCAAATCCGTAATGACCTCATTCATTGTCTGATAGCGGCGGTCGACACTCTTCTGCGTACATTTGTAAATAATCTGCTCCAGTGAAATCGGCAGATCGGAGGCATATTTTGAAGGAGCCTCCATCTCATCCTGCAGATGCTTAATGGCAATCGCCACAGTTGTCTCACCATCAAACGGAACTCTGCCGGTCACCATCTCATAGAGCGTGATGCCGAGAGAGTAGATATCCGATCTTGAATCCGAATAGCCGCCGCGCACCTGCTCCGGTGAACTGTAATGAACAGAACCCATGGCATTGGCGCTGATCGTATTGGAAGACGCCGCCCTGGCGATACCAAAGTCCGTCACCTTGACTTTGCCGTCAGTGGAAATAATGATATTCTGCGGTTTCACATCGCGGTGCACGATCCCCTGATCATGTGCAGCCGCAAGGCCCATACAGACCTGAATGGCAATACTGGTCGCCTCTCTCACAGAGAGCTTTCCCTTTTTCTCAATATATTCCTTGAGCGTAATGCCCTCAACAAGTTCCATGACAATATAATAGCTGCCCTGATCCTCGCCGACATCGTAGACATTGACGATGTTCGGATTGGCAAGGCCTGCCGCCGCCTGCGCTTCTCTCCGGAATTTGGACACAAATGTGCTGTCTCCCTGGAACTCCGGCTTCATTACCTTGACAGCGACAAATCTGTTCAGTTTATGATCCCTGCATTTATAGACATCAGCCATTCCGCCGGAACCGATCTTTCCGACGCATTCATACCGATTTGCCAACATAATTCCTGTCTTCAACATCTTCACACCTCATCCGTATCCGGTTTCACCAGAATGACCGCGATGTTATCTTTTCCACCGTTCTCATTAGCCGCACTGATCAGTTCATTTACTTTTTCTTCGAGATCAGACGCTTTTTCGAGGATCTTTGCAATCTCTGAATCTGTCATCATATTTGTAAGTCCGTCGGAGCACATCAGAATTGCGGAATCCGCCGGAACGTGGTAATCGAAAAAATCAATCTGGATATCGCTCACGGCACCGACAGCCCTGGTTATAATATTGCGGTCCGGATGCACTCTCGCCTCTTCTTCCGTGATCTCCCCAAGCCGGACCATTTCTTCCACCAGAGAATGATCTTTCGTTATCTGGTGCAGCTGTCCGTCAAAGTGATAACACCGGCTGTCTCCGACGTTCGCTGTATAAGCATACTGATCTATCACGGTCGTCACAACAATCGTGGTTCCCATCCCGAAGAGCTCTTCATGTTCGGAAGCCTCTGCCAGAATGCCGTCATTTGCAATCCGGATTGCTTCTCCGATGAGCTTCATCGGGTTTTTTTCAGGACTCTGTTCAATATGACATCTCACGGTGCTGACCGCATAGCGCGAAGCAAAGTCTCCGGCATTGTGACCTCCCATACCGTCAGCCACAATATAGAGGTTCGGCAGATTGCCGACCGGCTTATCCGAAGCAAAGATGCTGTCCTGATTAATTTTTCTTTTTCGTCCTACATCTGTAGCCGAGTATGATCTCATAACCTTGTATCCATTTCTGTGCAGCGCTTTCTAAGCTGCCCGCAGGCCCCATCGATATCCCTGCCCATTTCTCTTCTAATAGTAACATGAATTCCATGATTTTCAAGTTTTTTCTTGAACGCCAGAACACCCCCGCGGGATGTTTCCCGATAACCGGTCTCTGTGACCGGGTTTACCGGAATCAGATTGACTAGCGTATTCATGCCTTTTAAAAGCACTGTCATTTCTTCGGCACAGCGGTCGGTATCATTGACACCGCGGATCAGGCTGTATTCAAAGGTCAACCTTCGGCGGTTCACCGCGTAATACTCGCGAAGAGCCTTCATAATCTCCTCAAGCCGGTATTTATTGGCTACCGGCATGATGCTTTTCCGAAGCGTGTCATTCGGTGCATGAAGCGACAGGGCAAGGTTAATCATCAGCTTCTCATCCTTGAGCCTAAGGATTCCGGGAACAATCCCGCAGGTAGACACCGTAATATTTCTCTCGCTGATATTGAGTCCGTCTCCATCCGAGATCATTCTGATGAATTTTATCAGAGCCTCATAATTGTCCAGAGGTTCCCCCGTCCCCATCACAACAACATTCGAAACCCGCTGACAGGTATCCTTTGAAATCGCGTAAATCTGCCCCAGCATCTCTCCGGCTGACAGATTTCTTGTGAGGCCGAGAAGCGTCGACGCGCAGAAGCGGCATCCCATTCGGCATCCCACCTGGGATGAAATGCAGACTGAATTGCCGTGATGGTAGGACATCCACACGCTCTCAACATAATTGCCGTCATGAAGCCTGAAAAGATACTTTCGCGTCCCGTCAAGCCGGGACACCTGAAGGGCTCTCTGCTCAGGCAAAAGCGGCTCTCCCGCTTCCTTCAGCTTTTTTCGGAGTGTCTGCGGCAGGTTTGTCATCTCCTCCGGAGAGGCGGCCAGCTTTTTGTGGATCCATTCGTAGACCTGTCCCGCTCTGTATTTCGGTTCACCAAGTTCCGTCAGGTACAGCGCGAGCTCCCCCTTCGTCATGGAACTTAAATCCGTCATCTTCTCTCCTTAAAGCGCAGTGTCAGCGTTTTTTTCTAAGTCTTGCAATGAAGAAGCCGTCTGTATCATGCACGCCCGGTATCAGCTGCAGATAACCCTCCGAAGTCGTCAGCCGCCTCAGCTGTTTCGGCAGGCAGGGATCAATATCTTCGGTCTCAAACGGAAAGTTTTCCGTAAGCCAGCGCACATTGTCGATATTTTCACGGTGTCCGACCGTACAGGTGCTGTAGATCAGGCGGCCTCCCGGAAGCACGTATTTTTCAGCATTTGTCAGAATCTGCCTCTGAAGATCAACCAGGCTCTCAATTCTCTCAGGCGTAACCCGGTACTTGATATCGGATTTCCGGCTGACCACACCCAGGCCGGAACACGGAAGATCACAGATGACGATGTCCGCCTTTTCCTCCGATCCGATATCATAGGTGAGCGCGTCCATAACCATCGGATGGACATTGATCAGGTCAGCGCGGTGAACATTGTCCCTGATCAGCTGAACTTTATCCTCCGTCAGATCGCGGGCCTCGACCATTCCGAAGCCTGCCATTTTATCGGCGATATGCAGGCTCTTGCCCCCCGGTGCCGCACACATGTCAATCACGTAATCGCCTTTTCGCGGCGCGGCAATTTCGGCAACCAGCATAGAACTGATATCCTGCGGGAAAATCCAGCCGTTTTTAAAGGCCGTAAGAGCCGGAAGGTAATTGTAATCCGAAATCACATACGCGTACGGGAGATACGGTGCCTTCTTCACAGTCACACCTTGTGCCGTCAGGGAATCAATAATCGTATCCCTGGAGATCTGCGCAGTTTTAAAGCGTACAATTGTCGGTCTCTCCGTGAGACTGGCCTCAAGCATTTTTCCGGCTACAATTTCTCCGAATTCATCGATCCATTCACTGACAATCCACTCCGGCATCGAATATCTGACTGAAAGCGCCCTCACCGGTTCCTTCGTATAATCCGGATAAGGAATGGCATTTCCGCCGCGTATAATCCCCCGAAGGACACCGTTTACGAACCCTTTCAGATTATAAAAACCTTTTTTCTGCGTGAGCTTTACCGCCTCATTGACCGCTGCAGAAGCCGGCACGCTGTCCATAAATCGGATCTGATAAACCGCACTGCGCAGAATATCCCGGATCACGGGCTTCATTCTCGATACATTGACTGTTGAATAAAGATCTATGATGTAGTCGAGCTCAATCATCCGCTCCACAGTTCCTTCACAGACACGGGTTATAAACGCCCTGTCTCTCCTGGAAAGAAACAGGTATTTATCAAGTGCCGTCCGGATCGCCATATGACTGTAGATCCCGTTTTCACTGATCTCACTTAAGATCTTCAGGATGATTTCTCTCGTACTCTCGTTCATGCAGGTTTATCTCCCCTGTTATTTCTTCAGATCATTATCGCGGATAAGAAAGCCTCTCAGGAATTCCGCAGCTGTCATTCGTTTTCTGCCTTCGAGCTGCACCTCTTCGGGAACAAGAATTCCCTTACCGGTCTGAATATAAAAGCCCCTTGCATCCTGCCTCACAATTTTTCCGCAGCTCTCATCATTGCCCTCAAGCTCCGGCCGCTCAATATGGGCCTTCCATATCTTGAGCATTCTGCCGTCGAGCATCGTCCATGCACTCGGCCACGGGTTCATCGCCCGCGTAAGCCTTTCAATGGATTCCGCATCCTTTGTCCAGTCGATCCTGCCGGTTTCTCTGGTGATCATGGCAGCGTACGGCGTAGTGCTCACTTTCGGCTGCTCAATGCCGGAAGCAGTGCCGTCTACAATCGACGGGATCGTCTCCACCATCAGTTTTGCACCCTCTGATGAAAGCGTGTTGAAAAGGCTGCCTCCGGTCGTTGCTGCCGTAATCGGAACAGTCCTCTGAGCGATCACCGCGCCCATGTCAAGACCTGCGTTCATCTTCATAATCGTCACACCGGTCTCTGTACACCCATCAAGTATAGCACGCTGTATCGGCGCAGCTCCCCGATATGCCGGAAGCAGCGAGGCATGTACATTCATACAGCCGTACTTCGGAAGGTCAATGATACGCTTTGGAATAAGCTGTCCGAAAGCCGCGACCACGATCATCTCCGGTTCCATGCCGCAGAGCTTTTCATATGCCTCATCGTCCTTCAGATTCTGCGGCTGATAGACCTTAAGTCCGAGCTCAAGAGCCGCTTCTTTGACGGGTCCCGGCAGGATTTCTTTTTTTCTGCCCCTCGGTCTGTCCGGCTGTGTGACAACCCCCGTGATCTCATAGCCGGCTTCCGCGATTGCCCTCAGTGTACCGACTGCAAAATCAGGAGTTCCCATAAATACGATTTTCATTCCTCTTCCTCCTCATACCGGGCGTCGTGAAGATCTCCTTCTACAAACTCTGTATACATGTGCCCCGCAAGATGGTCAAGCTCATGGCAGAAAGCCCTCGCCAGCAGTTCCTCCGCTTCCATGCGGAGCGGCTCCATATTGCGGTCAAATGCCTCTACGACAACTCTCATCGGACGCGTTACAATTCCGGATTTTCCCGGCAGAGAAAGACAGCCCTCATCGCCGGTCTGCTCTCCCTCCGTCTCCACAATTTTCGGATTAATCAGCACAATCGGATCTTCTCCCGTAATATCCACGACAACGATCTGCTTCAAAATGCCGACCTGCGGAGCCGCAAGCCCGACACCATTTTCGTGATACATTGTCTCAAACATATCATCAACAAGATCCTGAAGCCTCGGCGTCATCTCCTTAACTTCCCTGCACTGCTTTGTCAGAACCGGATCTCCTGCTATGCGAATTGTACGAAGCGCCATCTCTTTTTCCTCTTTTCTCCCAGAATACAGCCGGCGGCTGCAGCCACATCATCCTTCATTCTTTACAGCTTATTTATGTCAGATCAAACTGAATACGGATGCGGTCAAAGCCTCTGTTGACCGCAATGTAGTCCCCAATCTTCTGAATTGCCTTTACAAGAACCTCCCGGCTGCCGTGCCGGATGTATATCACCTGCCTGAACTGATCCCTGATTTTGCCGATTGCCTGCGGGGCCGGTCCGATCGGCATAAGACATCCGTTCGGATCAATCCGTTCGATATATTTCCTGATAAAATGCATCCCTGTACCGAGAAGTTCTTCATCCGGTGCCGAGCCGTAAATCGCGCACATCACGCCCACCGGTGGATAAGCCAGAATCCGGCGATAGCTGATCTCCTGCCTGTAAAAAGCCTCAGTGTCCTGACGGGAAGCGGCTTCGACCGCGTAATGTTTCGGCTGATAGGTCTGAATCACGGCTCTCCCGGGCTTTGTGCCCCTGCCTGCCCGGCCAACCGCCTGCGCAAGCATGGCAAAGGTATGCTCCGAGCTCCGGTAATCGCTCTCTCCAAGCGAAAGGTCAGCCAGCAGTACACCGACAAGCGTCACATTCGGAAAATCATGTCCTTTGACAATCATCTGCGTCCCCACCAGCAGATCGGCCGCTCCGGAAGCGAAATCCGCAAGAATCTTTTCATGCCCTTCCTTGCCGCGCGTTGTATCAGCATCCATTCTGAGAACTCTTTTCCCCGGAAAAAGGCGCGCGGCAAGTTCTTCAACCTGTTCGGTTCCGACTGTTATGCCTCCGATTGAGGCTGAGCCGCAGACCGGACACTTTTTGACTTCCGGCTGCTCATAGCCGCAATAGTGGCAGACCATCAGCCGCTGCCGATGCAGTGTCATGGAAACGTCGCAGTGTGGGCACCTGATAACACTTCCGCAGCTTCTGCAGGTAACACAACCGGTAAAACCTCTGCGATTTAAAAACAGCATGACCTGTTCCCCTCGGTCGAGAGCTTCCTCCGCTGCCTTAAAAAGAGCCCTGCTGATAATCGTGCGGTTTCCGTCTGCCAGTTCCTGTCGCATGTCAACGATTTCAACCCGGGGCAGTTTCCTTCCCCCATAGCGTCCCGGCAGGACAACCTCCCTGTACTCTCCCATCTCAGCACGGTACTGTGCCGTTATCGACGGTGTTGCAGATCCCATGATCAGATGAGCATGCTCAAGTTCAGCTCGCTTCGCCGCAGTTTCCCTCGCATGATAGCGCGGCGTCTGCTCTGAATGATAAGACTCCTCATGTTCCTCATCGATTACGATGAGGCCTAGTCTTTGAAACGGGGTGAAAAGTGCCGAGCGCGGCCCGACCATCACCGAGATACTGCCGCTTTTTGCCGCTTTCATCTGGTCATAGCGCTCTCCGCCTGATAAGCGGGAGTGCATAAAGGAAACCTTATCCCCAAAGCGGCGGACAAACCTCTGAACCGTCTGCGCCGTCAGTGCGATCTCCGGAACAAGGACAATCGCCTGTTTTCCCTCTTCCAGAATATCGGCAATCAGTTCCGTGTAAACAGCCGTCTTTCCGCTCCCTGTCACGCCCCGCAAAAGTACCGGCCGGTCCTTCTCCCGCCATTCGGCGCGGATATCACGAACCGCTTCTGCCTGCGTCTCTGAGAGCTCATCAATCCGACAGCTTCCAGTCTCCCTGACAACCCTCCGAAATGAACCCTCCTCGAGCACAGACAGAACACCGGTTTCCCTGAGTCCGTCGATCAGTTTTCCGGGCACCGAGGCTTCCTTTGCCAGCGCGCCGGCACTCATTGTCCCGTTCTCGGCGAGCAGACGAATGACTCTCTCCCTCGCTTTCCATTTCTTCCTGACGCAGACCTCCAGATATGCCCCGGCCTCCTCGGGTTTTGCGAGTGAAACCAGTTTTTCCGTCACCTCCACATATTGCCGTCTTACAGGAAGAACAGTCTTCAGAGCCTGAATCATCGAAGATCCGCAGTTTCTGCTCATCCAGGCAGCCAGCGCGATCAGCCGCGACTCCGCTGTCTCCTTCCCCGCTTCAACCGAAGCAATGCTCCGCAGCTTTTCTTGCGGTAAATCCGTGTGGTCGGAAAATCCGATTACATAACCGAGAATCAGACGGTCAGCTTTTCCGAACGGGATTCTGACGACCGATCCCGGAAGAAGTTCCGACGCAAGCTCCTCCGGCACGCGGTAAGTAAATGGGCGGTCCAGCTTCTCATGAGAAATATCTACAATAATTTCAGCGTATTCCTTCATCCAGAATTTCCCTGATCAGAACTCTCTCATCCATGGGATACTTCACACCCCGGATTTCCTGGTAGTCCTCATGCCCCTTGCCCGCAAGCACGATGACGTCGCCCGGCTCACCGTTACGGATCGCATAGGCGATCGCCTCCTTGCGGTCAATGATCGTCATGTACTTTCCGTCCGTCTTCTTAATGCCGGTCACAATATCCCCGATAATTGCTTCCGGTTCTTCAAAGCGGGGATTATCTGAAGTAATAATGGTGAAATCCGCCAGTCTTCCCGACACCTCTCCCATTTCAAAACGGCGGGACCTCGCCCGGTTGCCGCCGCAGCCGAAGACTGCGACAAGTCTCTTCGGATGGTAATCTCTGAGCGTGCTGAGCAGACTTTCAAGTGCCATGGCATTATGCGCATAATCAATCATGAGGGTAAACTCATCCGAGACCTTGACCGGCTCAATTCTTCCCTTTACCTTTGCTTCACGAAGTGCCTTCTGAATCGCCGAAGTCTCAATACCAAAATGGCCGCACACTGCAATCGCCGTCAGCGCATTATAGACAGAAAACATTCCGGGAACATTGAGCACAACCGGAAACTCTCTCTTTCCCTTCACAAGGAAACGCATTCCGAGGCAGCTCTGTTCGAGGACATGTTCAATCTCCTCCGCCATGTAATCGGCCTCTTTCTTTGCGGAAAATGTCACCGCTTCACAGGTATGCCCCTCAAGGATCTGCTCCACATACGGGTCATCGACATTGACAATTCCTGTTCCGCACTGTCTGAAGAGCAGGGATTTGCATTCCAGATACTGTTCAAAAGAAGTATGCTCATTCGGCCCGATGTGGTCAGGCGAAAGATTCGTGAACACACCGATCTCAAACCTGATTCCCGCAGTCCGGTGGAGCATCAAAGCCTGCGAGGACACTTCCATAACCGCCGAATCCATTCCGGCATCAATCATTTCGCGCAGATACTTATGAATCATATAGGATTCAGGCGTTGTATTGCTGGCATGAATGTGCTTCTCTCCGATGATCGCTTCAATTGTTCCGATCAGGCCGCATCGTCTGCCCGCATTTTCAAGAATCGACCGAATCATATAAGTAGACGTTGTCTTGCCCTTTGTCCCGGTGATGCCGATCACTGGAATCTTCTCTGCCGGATAATCAAAGTAGGCCGCTGATACATACGCAAGTCCAATCCGCGTATCCGGTACCTCTGCCACTGCAACATTCTCCGGCAGCACCAGATTCTCCGGAAGATGACCTGCCTCGGTCAGCACCGCTGCCGCCCCCTTCGCAAATACATCCTCGAGATAGCTGTGACCGTCCGAATTGGCTCCGACAATACAGACGAAAAAAGCGCCCGGGGTCACTTTTCTGGAATCATAAACAACTTCACCGATTTCTGTTTCCGCGGCTGCCTCCGCGTCCGTATTGAGATAGCGGACCTCCAGTCTTTCAAGCAGTTTTCCTAATTTCATGACTTCATTCTCCGATCTGAAAGCATACTTTTTCTTCCGTCTGCTCTGAAATAAATATTGTATAACATTCCTGTTCGACCGTCAACGAATGGATTCCCGGGTCCGTTCCGCCGGCACGTGTTTATGTGCGCTGTGATCGAACCGAAGCATCTGCCGCCGGCAGTTCCTTTGGTGTGCCGATAAAAAAGAGCCCTCCCGGTGATACCGGAAGGGCTCTGTGAAATCACCTTATGCCAATAGCCGGAAAAAACAATCTGCACAGTTACCCGCAAAAGCTGTGGGAAATAACCGCATCCGGCAGAACAGTCTGCCTGAAAGCACCTTCCGGCTGTTCAAAGATGCGAGACAATCTCCGTCCCCGCTTTTCCGAGATAGGCAGCTTTCGCGCGCGGAATCGAAGTGATGATCGCCCGCCTGGAAGTTCCCATTTCGCAGAAATCTATCGCGGCCTCAAACTTCGGTCTCATAGAGCCGGCCTCAAACTGATCCTCCTCCATATATTTACGGGCCTGTTTCGTATCAATCTTTCCGATTACGCGCTCATTGTCCTTCCGGAAATCAAGCGCTACCGAATCTACGGAAGTCAGAATCATCAGCACATCAGCCCCGAGATCTATCGCCAAGAGACCGGCGATCAGATCCTTCTCAATGACCGCTGAAGCGCCCCGGAGATCCACGCCCTGCTCCATGACCGGGATTCCCCCGCCGCCGCACGCAATCACGATCTGATTGTCGGCAAGAAGTGCTTTTACTGCATCAATCTCGACAATCGCCTGCGGTCTCGGGGAAGCGACAATTCTGCGCCAGCCCCCCTCGGCCTCGGTCACATAATTGCCTTTTTTCTCCTCAGCGTCTGCCTCATCTCTTGTCAGCACACGTCCCACGACCTTCGAGGGCTCATAAAAGGCCTCATCATAGGGATCGACGAGCACCTGCGTAAGAACCGTTGAGACGGGTTTAAAGATTCCCCTCGTGATCAGTTCCGCGCGGATTGCATTCTGCAGATCATAGCCGATATACCCCTGGCTCATCGCAGAGCAGACAGACATCGGGCAGGAAGTGTATTCCGGATGGTTCTGCGCGAGTTCGCTCATCGCGGTATGGATCATCCCGACCTGCGGCGCATTGCTGTGAGTGATCACAACATTGGCACCGGTTTCAACAATATCGGCTACCGCCTTGGCCGCTTCGGTTGTTGCCCTTTTCTGTTCCGGAAGCGTCGTTCCGAGAGCGCGGTGGCCAAGCGCAAGAACAACAAGTTTTTTATTTTCCATAACGATTCCTCATTTTCAGGAAGCCCGGTTAAAGCTCCGCAATATTGACAGGTGTCATATGTGTTCTGTCGGTTTTTTCCAGTGAAGTCACAAGCGCTTCCGCGGTATCGATCGCCGTGAGGACATTGACGCCGGTCTCAATCGCGCTCCGGCGGATGACAAAGCCATCGTGCTGGTGCTCGATGCCGTTGGCCGGGAGGTCGATGATCAGATCGATCTTATGTCCGAGAATCAGATCCATGAGATTCGGATGCGGCTGTTCAATCTTTCCGGTCCGCACTGCGCGGACACCATGCTCATTCAGGGTCTTTGCGGTTCCGCGGGTTGAATAAATCCGGTAACCGAGATTTTCAAACCGCTTCGCGATCGGAACGATGGCCTCCTGGTCCTCATCCCGTACGGTGATAATCATATTTCTGTACTTCGGCAGATTGATGCCGGCACCGAGGAATGCCTTATACAGTGCTTCTCCGGTTGATTCCGCGATGCCGAGCGCCTCGCCTGTCGATTTCATTTCCGGCCCGAGAGAAATATCCGCATCATGGATCTTCTCAAAGGAGAAAACCGGCATCTTGATCGCCGTATATTTTGCCTCTCTCTGAAGCCCGGGTTCATAGCCCATTTCCCGAATGGAATGCCCGAGAATTACGCCAACCGCCAGAGGCACAATCGGAATGCCAGTCACCTTGCTGATGTAAGGAACCGTTCTGGAAGATCTCGGGTTTACTTCGATGCAGTAGATCTCATCGTCCTGATCGATAAACTGGATGTTAATCATCCCCCTGACATGAAGAGCCCGTGCAAGCTTCTCCGTGCACTCAACGATCCTCTTCCGCGCCTTTTCGGAGATTGTTCTCGCCGGATAAACGGAAATGGAGTCTCCGGAGTGAATGCCTGCGCGCTCAACATGTTCCATAATTCCGGGAATTAAGATATCGCTGCCGTCACAGACCGCATCAACCTCCACCTCTTTGCCCGGCATATACTTATCGACAAGAATCGGATGCTCCTGTGCGATCTGATTGATCACGCCGATGTACTGATCGATGTCATCATCGCTGATGGCAATCCTCATGCCCTGTCCGCCAAGGACATAAGACGGTCTCACAAGAACCGGATAACCGAGCTTTGCGGCCGCAGCCTTCGCCTCATCCGCCGTAAATACCGTCTCACCCTTCGGACGCGGAATTCCGCACTGTTCAAGGATTTCATCAAAACGTTCACGGTCTTCTGCCGCATCCACATCATCCGCGGAGGTTCCGAGGATCGGCACGCCCATCTTCAGGAGTGCTTCAGTGAGTTTAATCGCCGTCTGTCCGCCGAACTGGACAACCGCGCCGTCCGGCTTTTCAATGCGGACCACATTTTCCACATCCTCCGGAGTCAGCGGCTCAAAATAAAGTCTGTCAGCTATATCAAAGTCCGTGCTGACTGTCTCCGGATTGTTGTTGATGATCACGGTCTCCCAGTTCTCTTTGGAAAATGCCCATGCACAGTGTACGGAGCAAAAATCGAACTCAATCCCCTGCCCGATACGAATCGGACCCGAGCCGAGAACCAGTACCTTTTTGCGGTCATGTCTCGGAAGGGATTCATTTTCTCCGCCGTACACGGAATAATAATAAGGTGTGACAGCCTCGAATTCACCCGCGCAGGTATCGACCATCTTAAAAGCCGCGGTGATGCCGTTTTCAAGGCGGAGTGCTTTCACCTCTGTCTCCGCCATACCGGTCAGACGCGCAATCAGTTCGTCCGGGAATTCAAGGCGCTTCGCCTCCGTTAAAAGATCCGGTGTCAGTTTTCTCGTCTTCAGCTGATACTCCATGCCGACAAGCACCGCGATTTTATCGATAAACCACGGATCTATCCCAGTGAAGCCGCTGATCTCATCATTTGTCATCTGGCGCCGAAGCGCTTCAGCGATCTTCCAGATGCGCCGGTCATCTACAACTGAGAGTTCTTCAATAAATTCTTCATCCGGCACCTGCGAATAGTCATAGGACATCAGAGAATCGACATGCTGTTCAAGGGACCGAATCGCTTTCATGAGTGCACCCTCGAAATTCGTGCAGATCGACATCACCTCGCCCGTTGCTTTCATCTGGGTGGACAGGGTATGCTTTGCAGTAATGAATTTATCGAACGGAAGTCTCGGAATTTTAACAACACAATAGTCCAGCATCGGTTCAAAAGATGCCTGTGTCTTACCCGTGACGGCATTCGGAATCTCGTCAAGCGTATATCCGAGAGCGATTTTCGCAGAAACCTTCGCGATCGGATAACCCGTTGCTTTGGAAGCCAGCGCGGAACTGCGGCTGACTCGCGGATTTACTTCAATGACGCAATATTCAAAGGACTCCGGGTTAAGGGCATACTGGACATTGCAGCCGCCGGTAATCTTTAATTCCTCGATGATATTGAGGGCCGAAGTCCTCAGCATCTGATATTCCTTGTCTCCCAGCGTCTGAGAGGGCGCGACAACAATGGAGTCACCGGTGTGAACACCGACCGGGTCAATATTTTCCATATTGCATACAGTGATCTTGTTGCCGCGTGAATCACGCATCACCTCATATTCGATTTCCTTCCAACCCGCAATACATCTCTCAACGAGAACTTCATTGACGCGGGAAAGACGGAGACCGTTGGCCAGAATCTCCCGGAGTTCCGCTTCATCCGCAGCGATACCGCCGCCGGAGCCGCCGAGTGTATATGCCGGGCGCAGCACAACAGGGTAGCCGATCTTTCTGGCAAATGCCGCCCCTTCGTCGACTGAATGCACCACTGTGCTCGCTGCGATCGGCTCCCCGATCTTCTCCATCGTATCTTTAAAGGACTGGCGGTCTTCCGCTTTGCGGATGGTAAGTGCGGTAGTACCGATCAGCTTCACTTCGGGATGTTCATCAAAATACCCTTCGTCTGCAAGCTCCATGGCGAGGTTGAGACCGGCCTGACCTCCAAGTGTCGGGAGAATACCGTCAGGTTTTTCCTTCTCAATGATGCGTTTTACAACATCCACTGTCAACGGCTCAATATAAACTTCATCCGCAATATCCTTATCCGTCATGATCGTCGCCGGATTGCTGTTGAGAAGGACTACCTCAATTCCTTCCTCGTGCAGAGAACGGCACGCCTGCGTACCGGCATAATCAAATTCTGCTGCCTGTCCGATAACGATCGGCCCCGATCCGATGACGAATACTTTCTTTATACTCTGATCCTTAGGCATGCTCTACTCCATTCTTCATCATCGTGATAAAACGGTCAAACAGATAATTGGCGTCATTCGGTCCGGGACTTGCTTCCGGATGAAACTGTACCGTAAAAATATTTTTTCCGATATAGGCGAGTCCTTCATTCGTGCCGTCATTGACATTTTCAAATGCCGGAACAGCTACCTTCGGATCTACCGTCTTCACATCAACCGCGTAGCCATGGTTCTGAGAAGTAATTGACACATGGCCGTCTCCCATCATATCCCGCACAGGGTGATTGCCGCCGCGGTGTCCGTATTTAAGCTTATAAGTATCAGCCCCGGTTGCAAGCGCCATGAGCTGATGACCGAGACAGATCGCAAAAATCGGAACCTCAGACTCATAAAGCTTCCGGATCTCCCTGATAATGCCGGGATTATCCTTCGGATCCCCCGGACCGTTGCTCAGCATAATGCCATCCGGTTTTGCAGCGAGAATCTCCTCTGCTGACGTCGATGCCGGATAAACCGTGACCTCACAGCCCCGCTTCACAAGATTCTTGGCGATATCAGCCTTCGCTCCGAAATCGCAAAGCGCCACTTTGGGGCCGCGGCCGGGATAGCACAAAATCTTCTCAGTCGTCACCCTCTCTACAACCGGTCCCACGCGGTAAGCTTTGATCTTCGGGAGAACATCCCCGGAACTGACATTTTCCGTTGTGATCATGCCGTTCATAGTACCTTTTTCGCGAAGCAGCCTTGTCAGCGCGCGCGTATCAATTCCGGCAATGCCGGGAATCCCATGCTGCAGAAGAAATTTCTGAATCGTTTCTTCTGACCTGAAGTTGCTCGGCATTCTCGAAAGCTCACGAACGATAAAGCCATCCGGCCACGGTCTCGAAGATTCCATATCCTCATGACAAATACCGTAGTTGCCGATGAGAGGATAGGTCATGCACACCGCCTGCCCCGCATAGGAAGGGTCGGTCAGTACTTCAAGATATCCGGTCATCGAGGTATTAAAGACGATCTCACTGATGCAGGTGCCGGGTGCTCCGATTGATGTTCCGGAAAATACGGTTCCATCTTCCAATATCAGAAATGCCTTCAAAGTAATATCCTTTCGTCAAAAAATGTAATCAGCCCAAATCTTCACTATTCTATAATAAGGCCGCTTTGATTGCAACTGTCTTGAGGCAGACTCTTTTTTTGCTTTTATAACATTTTTTCGGGATCACCGGTGCCGATCACTCCCCTCAAAAATCAGCCGGAAATTTACGCGGTCTCGATAGGTTCCAACGATAAAACATGCCGCCGGCAACTCTTTTGGTATGCTGAGGCAAACTAGAAAACGTGCCACCGGTACATTTTCTGTGCGTTATGGCGAAAAAAAAGAAAGCCCCGAACCGCCCATCACAGGCAATCCGGAACCCTCCCGCGAGCGCGAGACGGGGATCGAACCCGCGACCCCCACCTTGGCAAGGTGGTGCTCCACCGCTGAGCCACTCGCGCATCTTTTTGTCCCTCGGTTTACCCTCGGAACATGTTGAATTATACTTCTGTCGAAGCAAACTGTCAACACTCCCAAATGGAGAAGCATTTTATAAAATTTTTAGTTTTTTTGGTAAACATTGACAATTTTATTTTCGAATGACAGTTCAATTTCCGATTATCTATGTCTATCTTTACCATATACCCGAATTACTCCCGCTCACCCGATCAGCTGCAGCAGCATCCCGGCGCAAACTGCGGCAGCAAGGAGAAGTCCCGTGATCAGAAGGTTTTCTTTTTTGTTCTCATTAATTCTGAAGAGAACGATAAGGCCGAACCCCGCCGCCGAGCATAAGCCGGCAGCCGCTGCCCCGAAGCTGATCACGCCATCAAGATAAAGCTGCGTGAGAAGCACTGAAGCGGCACAGTTCGGAATCAGACCGATCAGCGCCGCAAGCAGCGGCTGAAAAACAGTATTTCCGAAGAAAATTCCGGAAAGCCTGTCCATGCCTATCATTTCGAGCAGAAAACTCAGACAGAAAGAGGCTGCAAAAAGAAAGACAAACACCTGGAATGTGTGATGAACCGCAGCGGGAAAAACCGCCTCGTCCTCCCTATGGCCGCTTGCCCTGCAAAGGGCTTCAATCTCTTTTTCGGGAAGGGGGTGCCGTCTTTTCCAGATTTTTGACACCGCAAGAATCAGATAACCGACGGCAGCCGCAATGATCACCTTTGTTCCGATCAGTCTCAGAACATCACCGGCATGCCCCGGACAGGACATCAGGATAACAGCCGCTTCGTCCGAAGTGGAGAGAAACACGGCCATCAGCGTCCCCAGCGTAATCACTCCTCCGGCATAAAACTCTGAAGCCATTACCGAAAAACCACACTGCGGCACGCAGCCAAGAACCGCCCCCGCAAGCGGGCCCAGGCTGCCGGCTTTCCTCAGAATCCTGTTCATTCGTTCCGCCATATGCTGTTCTATCGCCTCAAGAATCAGAAACGCCATAAAAAGAAAGGGCAATTCCTTCAGGCAATCCCAGAAAGTATCCTTTAAAACATCCAGCAGCATCAGAACTCCTTATGCCCGAACCTGGAGATTGCCGAAATCCGACGCGTTCATGACGAGCATGACCACGCAGTCCGAATGTCCGGCCTTCTCAATTTTATCCCTGTCAAAAGCGATCAGCTTCTGTCCCGCCTCCACGCGGTCGCCTTTTTTTACAAGCAGTTCAAAGCCATCTCCCCGCATATCAAGGGTATCGATTCCGGCCTGGAGAAGGAGTTCCATCTTTCCGTCACTCTTCATCTGAAGTCCATGTCCCGTATTCTCGACCGATGTCACAACCCCGGCACAGGGAGCAAAAACCGCTCCGGAAGAAGGCAGAATACCCACGCCTTCTCCGAGGTAGCCCGATGAAAAGGTCTCATCCGGAATCTGCGACCTCGGAAGCACTGTCCCCGCGGCCGGCGCCCTCAGTTCACCGGCGTCACAGGTCATAATAATACTGTCCTCTGTTGTCTTCGGGCCGTTAAAAGCGGCATTTTTCTTTCTGACAGTCAAAACAATGCAGACCGCGATTACAAGAATTACGGCTGCGGCAATCGCAAAAATCACAGGAAGTGAAAATCCTCCCGCAGCAGCTGTCATTGCCATCACAAGCTCCTCCCTTTTTTCTGAAAATGAAAATTTTCCTCAAGCAGCGCCGCCCGCTCATATAAAATCAGCAGCGGCTCCGGCATTTACCCGCCATCATTTTTCTTAAAGACTCTGAGTCTCTGCGTCACCGTCTGCGTCGAGAATCTCATCGATCAGAAACCTCGGTCTTTTTTTCGACTCAAGATAAATCTTTCCGATATATTCGCCTATTACGCCAATGGAAAGCAGAATCAGACCGCCGATCGCCCATACCGATACAATGAGTGAACTCCAGCCCTGCACCGTCAGACCTCGCATCTTCTGAACGATCCCCCATACCAGCAGAACAAGGCTTGCAAAAAAGATCAGAATTCCGGCATTGGTTATGAGGCGAATCGGCTGAATGCTCAGAGAGGTGATTCCTTCCACAGAAAAGCTGATCATCTTCATAAGCGGGTATTTGCTCTCTCCGGCGAATCTTTTTCCCCTCTTATAATATACCTTTGCTGACTTGAGGCCTATCATCGGAACAATTCCCCGAAGAAAAAGATTCACCTCTTTAAACTCCGCGAGCCCATTCAGCGCCCGCCGGCTCATAAGGCGGAAATCAGCGCTGTCACTCACAAGCTCAACGCCGAGACGGCTCATCAGCCGGTAAAACGTCCTCGCAGACCACCGCTTAAACCAGCTGTCCGTGTCCCGGTTATTCCTCACACCGTAGACAATATCGCAGCCTTCGGCATACCGTTCAAGCATCTCATCGGCTGCCTCGATATCATCCTGAAGATCCGCATCCATGGAAATCACTGCGTCCGCATGATCCTTTGCGTAGAGAAGCCCGGCCAGAAGCGCATTCTGATGTCCCCGGTTCCTTGTGAGAGAAATACCGGAAACTGTCTCATGATTCATATGAAGTTCTGAAATCAGTTCCCAGGTCCGGTCGGCACTTCCGTCATTGACGAACAGGATCCGGCTCTTAGCATCAATTTTTCCCTGTTCTTTCAGCTTTTTCAGTTTTTCAATCAGACGGCCCGATGTTTCCGGAAGCACGGCCTCTTCGTTATAGCAGGGAACCACGAAATACAAAACAGGCTTTGTACGCAGCATGACGATTCCTTCTACAAGTGCGCAGCAGCGAAAGGATCTGCCGCCGACACGTCTTTTATGCGTTAAGGCGAACCGGAGGACCAGCCGCTGGCTGATCATGGTTCACTGTGGCAACGGGGTAACGTGCCGTCGGCACGTTTTCTTTATATTATGACGAAGAAAAATGAACTTCGACCGCAACTACAGTCAAAGTTCATCATTACATACTCACTATAAATACTGTCTTAATGCCGGTGGCCGGACTCGAACCGGCACGAAGTTGCCCCCGAGGGATTTTAAGTCCCTTGCGTCTGCCAATTCCGCCACACCGGCAAAGTAAATAATGAAGCATAAAAGAAACGACCCAAACGGGACTCGAACCCGTGACCTCCGCCGTGACAGGGCGGCGCGATAACCAACTTCGCCACTGGGCCAAACAAAATCTGCCTTACGGCAGGAATGGATCTTCGGGGACTCGAACCCAGGACCGATCGGTTATGAGCCGACTGCTCTGACCAACTGAGCTAAAGATCCACGAAAATCTGGCGCTTTGGCCAATGACCCCAAGCAGATTCGAACTGCTGTTACCGCCGTGAAAGGGCGATGTCTTAA
>R11__coassemble_400_pt1 | contig 28926 bp, 37 predicted proteins | sample R11__metabat2_low_PE_006 | metagenome-assembled genome bin R11 | reverse complement strand
TTTGGCAGATGAAATTTTTCTCTATACCACGTCAATGTGAAGTGTGTTATAGTACATAGTGAATCTTTGTGCGTCTTAAATGGATCTGAAGACGCAGCGGCTGCGGGGCTGACTGTATGGCTCTGTTATGGCTCTGTGTAAGAGGCGTACGCTCAGAATGGGCAGCCCGGGGAACTGTCCGTAGTGTGGTTATGATTGATGAAGGTGCATGAAATGGCGGATGATATTCTGAAAAGCGTGGCTGATGAAATTGACCGTGCGATCACGAGCGGGGATTATTCAAATCTGGATCGAAGAATTTCCGAAAGCCTGGGCAAAGCCGTAAAGATGGCAGTAGAAGGGAATCTTTTTGATATGGAAGGGTCCCATTCCCGGGGGCAGGCGGCTGCCCGTGAGGAGGCTAAAAAGTATGCGGCGGCGAGAGAAGCGGCTAAAAAAGCTGCCGATGAACTGAAGGAAAAGCAGAAGCAGGAGGACAGGTATTTCATCAGGCCGGAAGACCCGATGGGGGCGAAGATCATGGAGGTGGTCGGAGCGGCCGGAGCCGTCCTTTTCGGTCTCGGAACGGTCTTTTTTGCGGTGCTCGGAGGTGGAGCGGCTCTGTGGGCGGTTCCGGCTTTTCTGACGGCAGCCGGGATTGCAATGGCAGTCTTCGGCAGATCAAAAGCGAAAAAACTGACCCGCTTCAAGGCCTACCGGGAGCTTCTTCTTCCGAAGCTGTATTCGGATGTCAGGGATCTGGCGGTCGAGATGAACCTTTCTGAAACGGCGGTTGTGAAAGACCTCGAAAAATACTCAAAGGACGGCTGGATCAGGCAGGGGCATTTTGATGCGTCTAAAAAATGCTTCATTGCCTCAGATGATCTCTATCAGCAGTATCGGACTTCGGAAGCCAGTGATCAGGCCAGATCAAAAGCTCAGGAGACTGAAAAAGCAAAGCAGAATCATCTCTCCGCCGAAGTGAAGGCAATTCTTGACCAGGGCAATGCCTGCATAGAGATGATCCGCACGGCCAATGACAATATTCCGGATCCCGGTGTCACAGCAAAACTGAACCGCATGGAGACTGTCGTAAGAAGAATATTCGATGAAGTTCGGGAGAAACCGGAACTGGCCGGAAAACTCAATTTGTTTATGACCTATTATCTTCCGACAACTGAAAAGCTTGTCAGTGCTTATGAAGAAATGGACCGGCAGGGCATAGAGGGGGAAAATATTACCAGGGCGAAACAGGAAATTGCCAGTTCGCTCGGAACAATCAATGATGCTTTTGAAAAAATTCTGGACAGCTTCTTCCTGCAGCAGACGGAGGATGTCACAAGTGATATTAATGTCATGAAGATGATGATGCAGCAGGAGGGACTCACGGAAGATGATCTGACTGCTCTCAGAAAAAAGCAGGATGCGGAGATGGCAGCCGGAAACTGCGGGACCAGAGAGGTGATGGGGGGCGGACAGTACGCGTACGCCGGAGCAGGTGCTGCAGAGGCACAGACAGAAAAAGATACGGAGTAATAAGGAAAACAATACAGAGTAACCAGGAAAACATACAGAGTAAAGTGGAGAGGTTGAATTATGAGCGAACTTGATGGAATGATGAGTGCGGCACAGACAACAGAGCAGAAATCCGATGTGATCGTACAGGAGGCAGCGCAGGTGCTCAGCAAGCCGGCAGCGCAGGAGGGAATTGCTTCTATCGGCACGGGTAATTTTTCCGAAGCTGAGCAGAAGCAGATTTCCGATTATGCGAAGACGATTGATATCACGGATACCAAGACGATTATCGGTTACGGATCGGGTGTTCAGAAGCAGATGGCTGATTTTTCGGAATCGGTGCTGCAGAATGTCCGGACACATGATCTCGGAGAGGTCGGGCAGATGCTTTCCGGTGTTATCACAGATCTCAAGGACTTTGATCCTTCCGAAAAAGAAAAGGGCGGCTTATTCGGCTTTTTCAAAAAACAGAGCGATAAGCTCACGGAAGTGAAGGCCGGCTATGACAAGGCGTCAGCCAATGTCGATAAAGTGGCACAGGCTCTTCAGCAGCACCAGATCAAGCTGCTGAAGGACGTTGATATGCTTGACCGCATGTATGCCTCCAATCTTGCTTACTATAAACAGCTGAGTATGTATATTGCGGCAGGTAAGGAAAAGATCGCCGAGGCCCGTAGCCGCGATCTGGCGGCCGCACAGCAGAAAGCTATTGCGAGCGGACTTGCAGAGGATGCGCAGGCAGCAAAGGATCTTGAGGATCAGATTACGCGCTTTGAGAAAAAAATTTATGACCTTGAACTCACGAGACAGGTTGCCCTTCAGACGGCGCCTCAGATCCGTATGATTCAGAACAATGATACGATCATGGTCGAAAAGATTCAATCCACGATCGTCAATACGATTCCGCTGTGGAAGAATCAGATGATTCTGACACTCGGACTCAATGATTCTCTGAAAGCTGCCAAGGCAGAAAATGATGTCACGAATATGACCAACAAGCTGCTGCTCTCAAATGCCGAAAAGCTGAAGCAGACGACGATAGAGACGGCAAAGGCTTCCGAACGCGGTATTGTTGATATGGATACGCTGAAGAAGACCAATGCATCCCTTATTGAGACACTTGATGAAGTACAGCGCATTCAGACTGAGGGACGCGATGCGCGTGCGCAGGCCGAGAAGGATCTGAGAGAGATGGAAGACCAGCTTAAACAGAGACTGGTTCAGGTACGTGCCGTTTCGGTTTCACCGGAAGCTGCAAAGGCTGTCGCCGAGGCCGTTCAGGCCGCTCCGGTGTCACAGGAAGCTGTCCCGACACCTCAGGTTCCGGAGAATCCGTTTGCGTCCGTTCCGAACCTTGAGACGCCCAAGGCCCCGACAGCTGATAACCCGTTCGGCTTTACAGATCCCAATCCTTTTAAGTGAAGCAGTTAACGGAGAATGCCGGGAGTGCGGTCAGTGTCCGGCAAGAATGGTCCGGGGGCTGAAGCTGCATCAGAGCCCATAAGATTTTACAGAAGATAAATAAAAGGAACAGGAAAACGACACCATGAAAAAAGAACTTGCAAAGACTTATGATCCAAACGGACTTGAGGAACGTCTCTATAGCAAATGGCTGGGGAGAGGCTTTTTCCGTGCGAAAGTGAATCCGGATAAAAAACCTTTTACAATTGTCATGCCGCCGCCAAATATTACCGGTCAGCTTCACATGGGGCATGCGCTTGACAATACACTTCAGGATATCCTGATCCGCTGGAAGAGAATGCAGGGATATGAAGCTCTCTGGCAGCCGGGGACGGATCATGCGGCAATCGCGACCGAAGTCAAGGTCACAAACGCACTCCGTGAGAAGGGAATCAATAAGGAGGAGATCGGCCGGGAGGAATTTCTTAAGTACTGCTGGGAATGGCGTGAGGATTACGGCAGCCGGATCATCAGCCAGCTGCATAAGCTCGGTTCTTCGGCGGACTGGGAGCGCGAGCGCTTTACGATGGATGAAGGCTGCTCCGATGCTGTGCTTACGGTTTTTCAGAAGCTGTATGACAAGGGCTATATCTATAAGGGCTCGAAGATTGTCAACTGGTGTCCGAAGTGTCAGACCACGATCTCTGACGCGGAGGTAGAGCATGAGGATCAGGACGGATTTTTCTGGCATATCAATTATCCGGTCGTCGGGGAAGAAGGCAGATTTGTCGAAGTAGCGACAACCAGACCGGAGACGCTTCTCGGAGATACGGCAGTTGCCGTCAATCCGGAGGATGACAGATACCGGGATCTGGTCGGAAAAATGCTGAAGCTTCCGCTTACGGATCGCGAAATCCCCGTCATTGCGGATGAGTATGTCGATATGGAATTCGGAACAGGCTGCGTAAAGATCACTCCGGCACATGATCCGAATGACTTTGAGGTCGGCAAGCGCCATGATCTCGCAGAGATCTGCATTTTGAATGACGATGCGACCATGAACGATCTGGCCGGAAAATACAGGGGGCTTGACCGCTATGAAGCAAGACGGCAGATGGTCGCTGAGCTTGATCGTCTCGGGCTTCTCGTTAAGGTTGTGCCGCATACGCACGCCGTAGGCACTCATGACCGCTGCGGGACAACGGTGGAGCCGATGGTAAAGCAGCAGTGGTTTGTCAGGATGGAGGAACTCGCGAAGCCGGCGATCAATGCGATCAGGACCGGAGAACTCACCTTTGTTCCTGAACGATATACCAAGATTTACCTTCACTGGCTTGAAAATATCCATGACTGGTGTATTTCACGCCAGCTTTGGTGGGGACATCGGATTCCGGCCTATTACTGCGGAAAATGCGGGCACATGACCGTATCAAAGACGGGCGTTTCAAACTGTCCTGTCTGCGGCTCTCCGGATATGACGCAGGATCCCGATACTCTTGATACCTGGTTCTCGTCAGCGCTCTGGCCGTTTTCGACACTTGGATGGCCGGAAGAAACACCGGAATATAAATACTTCTATCCCACGGATGTACTGGTTACCGGTTATGATATTATCTTCTTCTGGGTAATCAGAATGGTTTTCTCGGGCTACGAACAGACAGGAAAGAGTCCGTTCCACCATGTGTTGATTCACGGACTTGTCCGCGATTCGCAGGGCCGCAAGATGAGCAAATCGCTCGGAAATGGTATTGATCCACTGGATGTCATTGAAAAATACGGCGCTGATGCGCTCCGATTGACTCTGGTGACGGGAAATGCGCCCGGCAATGACATGCGTTTCTACTGGGAACAGGTAGAAGCGAGCCGTAATTTTGCCAACAAGATCTGGAATGCAAGCAGATTTATTATGATGAATCTTCCGGACGGCGAACTCCGGGAGCCGGCGGTGACGGAGCTGAGGCCGGCTGACCGCTGGATTCTTTCGCGGCTCAACACGGTCGCGAAAGAAGTTACGGAAAATATGGATCGCTATGAACTCGGCATTGCCGTTCAGAAGATTCATGATTTCCTCTGGGAGGAATTCTGTGACTGGTACATTGAACTTGCCAAGCTTACATTCGGCGACGAAACGGAAGAGGGAAGGCTTGCAAAGGAGGTGACACTCTGGACGCTTAAGACGGTCCTCGGCGAATCCATGAAGCTGCTGCATCCGTACATGCCGTTTATAACGGAAGAAATCTACTGCACACTCAATCCGGAGGAAGAGACTATCATGCTTACCGCCTGGCCGGAATACCGCGCCGACAGGTCTTTCCCGGAGGATGAGGCCCTGATTGGCGCCTACCAGGAACTTGTGCGTGGAATCAGAAATATCAGAACAGGCATGAATGTACCGGCAAAGACGAAGACGGATCTCTTTATTGTCGGCAAAGATGCTGCTGCCTGCAGGGATTTCGAAAAAATGATCGCCACGATGGGCAATATCGGCCGTATGGTCTCCGCTGAACGGATTGAGGTCCGGGAAGATAAGAGCGGAATCGGCGATGATGCGGTATCAGTGGTTCTCAGCCGGGCAACCGCGTATATTCCGCTTGAGGAGCTTGTTGACCGGGAAAAGGAAATTGCACGCCTTACTGCGGAACTGGCGAAGATGAATGCCGAAATCGCGAGATCGGACGGCATGTTGAATAATCCGAGGTTTGTGAGCAAGGCTCCGGCCGCAAAAGTGGAAGAGGAACGCGCAAAGCTGGCAAAATACGCTGCAATGAAGCAGCAGATCGAGGAACAGCTTGAAAGGTATAGCCGGTAAAATTAAGCAAAAGAAGGCATCACGTCCGGTTGATCCGGAAAAGGCTGCAAGAAGGGAAAAGCTGGCTGCATATGGCAGCCGCTGGTCCCTTGTCATTGATGCCGTTCTGTGTATAATCGGATATTTTTTGATTGAGGCCATGGCGCGGCATTCTTTTGCCGATGCCTGGTCTTTTGCGGATCAGAGAACGAAAGTATTTTTCTATAATGCGGCCCTGATTTTTCTGACAACGCTGCCGGCGTATCTTATCAGAAGAAGAAGCTTTTACCGCGTTTTCGTGGGCACTCTCTGGATGGCGCTGGGTGCTGTCAACGGTATCGTACTGTTAAATCGCGTGACTCCGCTTACGGGTCCGGATTTTCTGATGCTGAGCGAAACCTGGGGTGTGGCGGGGAAATATTTCAGTACAACTGAGATTGTACTTGCACTGATCGGAATTGCGGTGCTTGTACTTGCCCTGATCCGTTATTTTTTTGTATCACCGAAATATAAGGGAAAGATGCACCGGAAGTTTGTTCTTCCGGCGTTTGTGCTTGCCTGTGTCGGTTTTGCCGGTTTAACGAATCTCATGCTCAATACGAAGCAGTTGTCGAGCTATTTCAGCAACATTGCGTTTGCCTATCTCGATTACGGCTTTCCGTACAGCCTGAGTGTGACGATCTTTGATCAGGGGATTTCCCAGCCGAACCGCTATTCTGAAAAGCTGGTTCAGGGCGTCATCAGAGAAGAGGGGACGATAGAGGAGTCTGCAGTTACGGAGGATATGCCGAATGTAATTGTGGTGCAGCTTGAGTCCTATTTTGATGTCTCCCGGTTAAAATGGCTCAAATGCAGCGAAGATCCCCTTCCGAACTGGCATGCCCTGACAGCGGAATATTCGTCTGGGTATTATACGGTGCCGACGGTTGGAGCCGGTACGGTCAACACGGAGTTTGAGACCCTGACAGGCATGAGTTTGCGTTTCTTCGGAGCAGGTGAATATCCGTATAAGGGAATTCTAAAAGAAGAAACCTGCGAGAGCGCGGCGTATGATCTCTCCATGATCGGGTATACGGCACACGCCATTCATGATAACGTAGCTGATTTTTACGGCCGCCGGACAGTTTATGCGAACCTTGGCTTCAATTCATTTACGTCTTCTGAGTATATGGATACACAGGATGATGTCAATGAAAACGGATGGATGCGCGATGAAAATCTAATATCGGAGATTATGGACGCGCTGGATTCGACTTCGAACCGCGATTTTGTTTTTACGGTCAGCGTACAGGCCCACGGTTCTTATCCGACAGAGCAGGTGCTGACGAATCCTGTAATTGAAGTTTCAGGGATGGGCAGCACCGAGGCCAATAATGAGTGGGAATATTATGTCAACCAGATTCATGAAGTGGATCGGTTTGTCGGAGACCTGACGGAAGAGCTGTCAAAGAGAGATGAGCCTGTGGTTGTTCTGTTTTACGGAGATCATCTTCCGACGCTCGGTGTGGAGGACAGTGATTTGCGGGGCGGGACAACATTTGATACGGATTATCTGATCTGGAGCAATTTTGATCTGGAGAGAAAGGTAAAGAAGATTACTGCGTATCAGGCGATGGCGGAAGTGTTTGACCGGATCGGACTTCACATCGGAACGATGTTCAATTTCCATCAGACAATGCGCAGCAAATCGGACTACTTTTACAATATGCAGGTCCTGCAGTACGATATTCTTTACGGCGAACGCTACGTGTACGGGGAGACGAATCCCTATTCGCCGACGGTCCTCGCGATGGGAGTAAATCCGATTCGTGTTGACGGTATCAAGGTATTTGACGTGGTGGATTCATATTATGTCTACGGGCAGAATTTTACCCAGTCCTGCGTCTTTATGGTCAACGGTGAAAAGCAGGAAACGACCTATATCAGCAGCGGAAGGCTGATGGTGACCGGAGAGGCACCGAAGAAGGGGGACTGGGTCAGTGTCGCAGTTATGAACGGGACAACTCCGGGAGAGGTGCTCGGAACGTCGAACACTTTTGTTTACGGCGTCGGAAATCTTTCGGATCTCAGTGCTTCGGGTGAGCCGATGACCGACCTCATTGCCGAGGATACTGCGATCACTGCGCCGGATTCCGGGGCTGAGTTGATTCCTGCCGGGTGAGTGCATGGTATATCTTCCGTCCGGGCCGGAGAAAAAATGTTCCGGATGGGCACAAGATAAGGTGAAAATGAGTTATGACGTTTGAGGAAGTTTGTGACTATATTGAAGGAATTGCAAAATTTTCGGTAAAGAATTCAAATGAGCACACGCGGCTTTGCCTGAATGAACTGGGCAATCCGGATCTCACATTTCGCTCTGTTCATGTTGCCGGAACGAATGGCAAGGGCAGCGTCTGCTCATATCTGGCCTCCGTTTTCAGGGAAAGCGGCCGGAAGACGGCACTGTTTACTTCTCCGCATCTGGTTGACATACGGGAGCGGATGGTCATTGACGGAGAGATGATCTCAAAAGAGGAATTTGTCTGTACATTTGAAAAGGTCAGGGCCGGGCTGAATAAGCTTGCTTCGACAGGGACTCCGATGCCGTCCTATTTTGAATTTCTGTTTTTGATGGGCTGCGTGTGGTTTGCCGACAAAAAGGTTGATATTGCGGTGATGGAAACGGGGCTTGGGGGCAGGCTTGATGCAACGAATTCTCTTGAAAGACCGGAGCTTTCTGTTATTACATCCATCAGCTTTGATCATATGCAGTATCTCGGAAATACAATTTCGGAGATCGCTTCCGAGAAGGCGGGGATAATCAGACCGGGAGTGCCTGTTGTGTGTGACGGTTCGCGTCCGGAAGCGGCGGAAGTGATCCGAAACAGAGCCGGAGCGCTCGGGTCAGAAATCAGAGTGCTCAGGGAGAATGATTATAAAATCACACATTACGGCAGTGGCAAGATTGATTTTTGCGTGTCCTTCGGCTATGATGGGGACACGGCTTTTCAGGTGTTGTCTTATGCTCCGTATCAGGCGGAAAATGCTTCTCTGGCGCTCTTGGCACTTAAGACGCTGAAAGAGAACAACCCGGAGATTTACGGTGACATCACACCGGAGGCTGTAAAACGAGGGCTTCTCGATATGAAATGGGCGGCGCGCATGGAAGAAATTGCGCCGCGTGTATTTCTTGACGGAGGGCATAACGAAGACGGTATTCTGCGCTTTGCTGAGGCCGTCCGGATGATTCTGACAGAAGCGGCGGAAAACATCGGAGCGAGTCTCATTTTCTCGGTTGTTAATGACAAGGATTTTGCGGATATGATACGTACGCTTGCCGAAGCTGTTCCCTGGAAGAAAATTTATGTGACGGAGATTGAAGGCAGCAGGAAGACTGACAGCGGTACGCTGAAGAATCTGTTTGCGGAAGCGGGAAGACCTGACGCCGAAGCACGGGATAGTTTTGAGGAGGCCTATCGGGAAGCGCTTGACGCGCAGGGAGAGGATTATCTCTTTATCTGCGGAAGTCTTTATCTTGCCGGAATGGCAGAGGAGATTGCGAATGATCAATTATGAAGAAGAATTAAAAAAATTCAAACCGTCTCTTGATGTCGATGAGGCAGAAGGAGCGATTTATTCGAGGGATCTCACCGATGTCATTGACATTTTAAAAGAAATGCTGAAAGAAACCTCTGAGAACGAAAAGGATCGCTGAATTATGAAATGTATGAACTGCGGAGCCGAACTGACTGAAGCTGCCTATTGCCCGAAGTGCGGCTGCGATGTTTCGGTGCAGAAGCAGGCAATCGTTCTGTCGGGTCTCTATTATAACCAGGGGCTTGAAAAAGCGCAGGTCAGGGACTTAAGCGGAGCGATCGACCAGCTGAAACGGAGCCTTAAATTCAATAAATTGAATGTACCGGCCCGCAATCTTCTGGGCCTGGTCTATTTTGAGACGGGTGAAGTTGTCGCTGCGCTGTCGGAGTGGGTGATTTCGAAAAATATAAAGCCGGAGGATAATATTGCTGCAGAATACATCCGCAATCTGCAGCAGGATGCCAATCGGCTTGATATTATCAATCAGACAATTAAGAAATACAATCTTGCGCTTAAAAACTGCCTTGAAGGAAATGAGGATGTAGCGCTGATCCAGCTGAAGAAGATTCTTGCTCAGAATCAGAAGCTGATAAAAGGCTATCATCTGCTGGCACTTCTCTACATCCATAACGGAGAATATGAGAAAGCGAGAAAACTTCTCAAGAAGGCGATCAAGATAGACAAGACGAACACTACCACGCTAAGATTTCTCCGTGAAGTTGATGAGCAGACAGGGACGGCAACGGCTCTGGAGAATCATTTTCCGGTGATCGGCGGAAGACATGGGGCGGAAGAGACAGCTGCTGTTCAGGCGGAAGAGGCGGCAAGCTCGGTGATAACGCCTACGATTATTCGCGGGAGTAATGCGCGGGCATCCCTTCTCAATATCCTGATCGGCATTGTGCTGGGCGCAGCAGCGGTGTGGGTGCTGTTTATACCTGCATATACAGCGAGCGTCAACCGATCTGCCAATGAAAAGATCACGAGGTATGCCTCCGATATTTCGGTATATACAGCGGAGATAGACAATCTGAGCGGAGAGATAGAGGACGCTGAAAGTACGGCCTCTTCGGCCAGGAAGCAGGCAGAGGAAGCGTCGAGTATGAAAAGTTCATATGATGCACTGCTGGCAGCAGTGAATCTCTACAACAGCGGTGGGAGAACTGAAGTCGGCGAACAGCTGGCCCTGATTGATGCTGATACATTGTCGACAGACGCACAGGCTGTCTATGATTATCTTAAGCAGAATATTGCGGGAGAGTTAATAGCTTCCTATAAGGAAAGCGGCATCAGTGAGTGCAATAACGGCGATTTTGAGGCTGCCATAAAGGATCTGGAGGCAGCTGTTGCCCTGGGAGGAGATAACGATGCCGTCCTGCTTATGGCTCTCGGTAATTCTTATGCAGAGATTTCCGATACGGAAAATGCTGACCGCATCTATTTGATGATTATCAGCGGCTTCCCCTATACGAGTCAGGCCACAACCGCATATCAGAGTCTCAGCGATTCGTCGCTCGAAGCAGGAGCGGCGGCGAAAGCGGCCGCGGAAGCTGCCTACAGCACGGCAGGTATTTCGGATGAAGAATCGGATGACGGTTCCGATGGTGATGATTCGGAATATGATTCAGACGAGTATGATTCAGACGAATATGATTCAGACGAATATGATTCGGATGAGTACGATTCGGAAGATTATGATTCAGACCGATACAATTCCGATTATGATGAAGAATGAAAATCACGGTCGCAAAGAACCATGACGGAAAGAGTGAAGGTGTATATGCATGGATAGTGCCGCAGTGAAAAGGTTTTCTGAGATTGCGGGAGAAGACGCTGTTTTTATCAATGAGCCGATGAGCCGGCATACAACATTTCGTATCGGCGGCCCTGCAGATTATTTTCTGATTCCGCATTCGGAAGAAGAGACGGTGCAGCTGGTCGAAAGCCTGAAGGAATTTGATATCCCTTATTTTCTGATGGGCAACGGAAGCAATCTGCTGGTTTCGGACCGCGGTTTCAGAGGGGCTGTGATTCGTTTCGGCAGGGAATTTGGCACAATCCGTGTGAAAGGGGAATGCATTGAAGCGGAGGCCGGTGCCCTGCTTTCCCAGATTGCGGCCGCTGCGGCGGAGCATTCGCTGACCGGTATGGAGTTTGCGGCCGGGATTCCCGGGACACTGGGCGGCGCCTGCATGATGAATGCCGGGGCTTACGGAGGAGAGATGAAGCAGGTGCTGGTCAGCGTCAGAGCACTCGACAGAGACGGCAGAATCTGTGAACTGAGCGGAGGCGAGCTGGGGCTGGGCTATCGCACAAGCGTATTTGAAAGAAAACATATGTACGTTCTGGGCGCGAAGATGCAGCTGAAGAGGGGAGAGAGCGAAGCCATCAGGAATATGATGGAGGAGCTTCGCGAAAAGAGGACATCGAAGCAGCCGCTTGAGCTGCCGAGTGCGGGCAGTACATTTAAGAGACCTGAGGGCTATTTTGCCGGAAAACTGATTATGGACTCTGGACTTCGGGGCTATCAGATCGGCGGAGCCAGGGTATCAGAGAAGCATTGCGGCTTTATCGTAAATGCCGGCGGTGCTACTGCGGCAGATGTATACAGCCTGATCGCATATGTACGGGATAAGGTGAATGAAAGCTTTGGCGTTGCGCTTCAGACCGAAGTTCGACTGCTTGGTGAATTTTAAAAAAGAGGTGTGAGAGTGTCTTTTTCAGGCGAGGTAAAAAGCGAGCTCGAAGGTTGTTTTCCGGCGGCGCGCCATTGCCGGCTCGCTGAAATAAAAGCATTTGTGCAGCTGCTCGGAAATAACAGAAAAGGTGCGGAAAACAACGAATCCGTGGCTCTTTCGGTAAAGCTGGAGAGAAGGGAGTCTGCAAGAAAGCTCTTTACTTTACTAAAACAAGCGTTTAATATAGATGTGTTCCTGAAAGAGAACAGAGGAAAAAGCGGAAAGCAGGTTCAGTATGTGATTGAGATCCCGGATCCCGGTCATGCGGGGACGGTTCTCAAGGCGATTGGGCATAGTTCGCTCCTCACTATGGAGTGCTGCAGAAAAGCATATCTGAGAGGCGCGTTTCTTGCCTCGGGTTCTCTGAGCGCTCCGGAGAAGTATTATCATCTGGAAATTGTCTGCCGGGATCGGGAAGACGCAGAGCTTACAGAAAAAATGATGCGGAGCATCGGAATTGATGCCAGAACTGTTGTAAGAAAAAAGGACCATGTCGTTTATATCAAAGAAGGTGACCAGATTGTGGCATGCCTCGGAATGATGGGGGCAAGCCATTCATTTCTCAGCATTGAAAGTATTCGTGTCATGAAAGAGATGCGTGGGAATATTAACCGCAGGGTAAACTGCGAAACTGCGAACCTGAATAAGACGATTGTGACATCGGTGAGGCAGACCGAAGATATAAAATATATTCGTGATCATCAGGGATTCGGCGAACTGACGCCGGCGCTGAGGGAAATCGCGGAAGTGAGACTGAAGTATCCGGAGGCATCCCTGCAGGAGCTTGGGGAACTTGTGGAACCGAAGATCGGAAAATCAGGAGTTAATCACAGACTGAGGAAACTGAGCGCCGCGGCAGAAGAACTGAGGGCCAGAGCACAGGCGGAGAACAGTTGAGGAACTCTGATGAGGCGGCATATTTTACCGGAGCGGCAGGCAAGCTTCCGGGAAGAACAGAAGCTTTGGAAGGATGTTCTGTTCGAAAATAAATTGATGATTCATGGAGGAAGATTATTTATGAAAAAGAAGGACATTGTCATTCGGCTTGACAGCGGGCTTGAGACACGCCCTGTTGCAATTCTGGTCCAGATGGCAAGCCAGTTTCGCAGCGATGTGTATGTTGAGTCGGATAACAGACGGGTTAATGCGAAGAGCATTATGGGAATGATGACGCTCGGTCTTGACATGGGAGCAGAGGTGACCGTTACAACGAGCGGAGAGGATGAAGAGGAAGCGATGGAGAAAATTGAAGCTTATCTCACCCAAAGTGTCTGACAAGGAAAAATGTGATACGTTCATATGCAGCCCCCGGCTATTCTGCCGGGGGCTTTATGCGTGATCGCGCTGTGCATTCAGAGAAGGCGTCTTCAGAACGAACAAAAGTTCTACCGCAGGGAGCCGATCCTATTGTACACGGAACCAGTATCGGAAAGCGGTATCAAAACCGAGTGTGCGATAGAGATGTTTTGCCGGCGTGTTGTCAGATACTACCTGAAGATAAGCACTTTCGGAACCTGCCTTTTGCCCTTCGTAAAGAATGGAACTGACCACGGAGCGGGCAATACCCTGATTTCTGTAAGCTTCATCAACATGTATCGCATAGACACCGACTGCGTCGCGGTCGAGAATACCAAGTCCGGTCGCGATGATTCGACCGTCTCTTTCGACACTGACGGCAATTTCATCTTTTGGAATAGCTGCGTACATCTGCGGAACAACACGGAGATGACGAAGATCAGTAATGTGCTTCATAGTGAAAAGAGCATTCAGCCAGCTTTCGCTGACGCGGTTTTCAATCTTAAGGCCCGGGACAGCAATCTCGCCGGAGAATTCAGAGGGGTCAAGGAGAGATCTGGTCATTACCGTGGTTTCATGCTCGATCCGGTACCCTTTGTGAGCAAGATAATCATCAAGATCCGGACTGCCGATCGGGGAAATCTTAAAAATACACGGTGTCCCCCAGCGCCTGTAGATTTCTTCGCAGTACGGAATCTTTTCTTTCAGCGGAATTGTGGAATAACCGATCTGCTCGACACAGTTTGTACGGTGTGTATAAAAATATGAAAATCTGAGCAGCCAGCCGTCATAAAGCTGGATTTGGTGAGAAGGCCAGGCGTTGAGCGAAAGATCTTCTATTTTTTTTATGGAGGAAAGCATTGGCATCCTTTCTGTCTGCTGCGGGAGGGCGCGAAGCAGCAGGCGATTTATAGGCAGGGGAGAAATTGCGAGTGTCCGCTTTTACTGCCTGGGATTTCAGTGTGCTCGAAGAGAGATGCGATCCGGATTACAGGGCTGATATGCATTTTAACTCCTTAAATATCATTACAGGGGTGATATGCAAGTTGACGCTTTAATTATAATATATATAAGAAAGCCCAGGGGCAAGAAAAAGATTTCAGATGAGGGGCCCTAAGGATTTTAAAGTGGGGGATTCCCGGAATTTGTTATGTACACATTTGAAATATGATGGTAAAATAATTAAGATTGTCAGCAATAGTGCAGCATACAGGTCGATAGATGGGCCGGTGAATTGAAGCGGCTGCGTAAAGGAGAAGGTATGTCGAAATTTTTAAAATTTATCGTGGATATATTCATGATTGCGGCGATTCTTTCAGCTGCGGCCATTCTGGTTCCGCCTCTTTGCGGTGTTAACCAGACGATAGTGGATTCGACTTCTATGAATACGAATCTTCCGCTCGGTTCGGTTACGTATTCCAATGTGATTGATGTTTCGCAGATTCAGGTCGGGGATGAGATCCTCAAGGAGACGGAGTCCTCTACTTACGCATATATTATTAAAAGCGGCGATGAGACGACCGGCGAGTATTATGTGGTGAGTGCGGCGAATGAGTCCGGTGCGGAAGAAAAGATCTATCTTCGCAATACGGTTCCGAAGGTGGCGGTAGTGGTACCGTATCTCGGATATATTATGATGGCGATGCACAGCATTGAGGGCATCATGATCATTGCGCTCGTCGTTATTCTGGTTATCATTCTGTTTGTTCTTTCCGAACTCTGGAAACCACAGGATGACGATGAGGATGAAGAGGACGAGGAAGACGATGAAGAGGAAGAAGAATACGAAGATAATGAAAACGGAATTGACACCGCAACTGTGAGAAAGACCATGGAGGCCAATGTTGCCGCTGTGAACCGTGAAGATGATGGGGACAACGGCGAGCGTAAATTGAGCCGGGCTGAGAAAAAAGCACGTAAAAAAGCGCGGAAAGAAGCGGAAAAAGCGGCAAAAGCCGAAGCAAAGAGAGCCGGGAAAGCAGGCAATGAAGAAGCATATCCGGAACCGGAAGCTGTGACTGATAACGGAAATGCGGGCATTGAAGATGAAAAGAAAACGGATTTGATGAATGCGATGCCTGCATCGCTGGCAGATACAAGAGAATTTGCTAAAGGCGGTATCAGGATCGATTCGCTTGACGAAGATAAGGCCGAAGCGGACAAAACCGGAGCAGAAGATGAAGACCCGGTACCGATATCAGAGGCTGAAGGACCTGAAGAGACGGCTGAAACCGCGGTAAAGACAGCAGAGATGGCCGCAGAACCGCTGCTTGAGGATGTTCTTGACGAAGTTGGTCAGCCCGAAATCGAAGATCTGCCGGAGGTTGAAGAAAATCAGAATATCAGAAAGATTCCGGATCTGTCTGACATTCCGGAGATCACAGAGATTCCTGAAGTGCTCGAAACGAAAGACATCGTGCCGGTATCAGATGACGCAGCGGATGAAGGTGTTCAGGAGCTTCAGTGCGCGGCTGTTCCTGCGGAGACAGAGAGCATTATCGAAGAAGAACCGGAAGATCCAAATCGCTTTGAGATGGCAAGGCGGCAGACGCTTGGAGAAATGATGGATCAGGCCCGTGCGGATGGTGTGAGTCCGGAAATCCTGCAGGATTCAGCCAGTGGAGTTACGGTGCTGGATTACACGGGACTGATCTGAAGGACTTTGTACGAAAAATTATCCAAAAATTAACAAAAGATCTTTACGAAACCTCTTGCGTGAGCAAGGGGTTTCGTTTATAATACAGAATGCTGTGACATGATAGCTATGAAGCGAGAGGTTGCTGCGGGTGAAAGCGCAGGTTTTCCGTGGAGCGAATGTCATGTAAGGATACTGGCGACAAGTCACTGTGCTCGAAAGCCTTTCTAAATGGAAGAAAGGATGGAAACCGGTTGTGTGGACAATCAGGGACACACCCGGGTATGTGTACAGTCACCACTTGTCGTACTCGTAAAAGTGCGAAGAGGAGGCGACTTTTTTTATGGCAAGTCAGGTAATGAGAATCACACTTAAGGCATACGATCACACGCTTGTAGATGCTTCTGCAGCTAAGATCGTCGAAACAGTCAAGAAAAACGGCGCAGCAGTGAGCGGACCGGTTCCGCTTCCGACAAAGAAGGAAGTAGTTACGATCCTTCGCGCAGTCCACAAGTATAAGGACAGCCGTGAACAGTTCGAACAGAGAACACACAAGAGACTGATCGACGTAATTGATCCGACCCAGAAGACAGTTGATGCTCTTTCCCGCCTTGAGATGCCGGCAGGTGTCTACATCGACATTAAGATGAAGGCGAAGAACAAGTAAACCCACTAGAATGATTGCGCCAGAGCGTAATCCGCTGTAAGGAGGAAAAGCAATGAAAAAGGCTATTCTCGCAAAGAAGATCGGTATGACACAGATCTTCAACGAGGACGGAACACTGACCCCGGTCACTGTTCTTGAAGCAGGACCGTGCGTGGTCACACAGGTCAAAACAGTTGAAAATGACGGCTATTCTGCAGTGAAGGTCGGTTTCGGCGAAAAGAGAGAGAGTCTCGCAAATAAGCCGGAAAAAGGCGCTTTCGCCAAGGCCGGTACAACAGTTAAGAGATATGTCCGCGAGCTTAAGCTCGACAATGCAGAGGATATGAAGCCCGGTGATGAAATTAAGGCTGATATCTTTGCTGCAGGCGATCACATTGATGCCACGGCCATCTCAAAGGGCAAAGGCTTCCAGGGCGCGGTTCACCGCCTTGGCCAGCACAGAGGACCGATGGAACATGGTTCAAAGTTCCACAGACATCAGGGATCAAACGGTACATCTTCCGATCCGAGCCGCGTATATCCGGGAAAAGGCATGCCGGGACATATGGGCAGTGAACGCATTACGATTCAGAATCTTGAAGTCGTGCGCGTAGACGCAGAAAACAATCTTCTCCTTGTCAAAGGTGCCGTACCCGGCGCTAAGAAGTGCCTTGTGACGATCAAGGAGAGCGTGAAAACGAGTAAGTGATAAGGAGGACGAATCGAGATGGCTAACGTATCTGTAGTTAATATGGATGGCCAGCAGGTCGAGACGATGGAACTGAGCGATGCGGTTTTTGCAGCTCCCATCAAGGAGAACCTGGTTCATCAGGCTGTCGTGCTTCATCTTGCAAATCTGAGACAGGGCACACAGAAGGCAAAAACACGTTCTGAAGTATCCGGCGGCGGCATCAAGCCGTGGCGTCAGAAGGGAACCGGTCATGCAAGACAGGGATCCATTCGTGCCCCGCAGTGGAGACACGGCGGAGTTGTATTTGCTCCGGTGCCGAGAAGCTACACATTCAGCATGAACAAGAAGGAAAAGAGAGCGGCTCTCAGATCCGCACTTACAGAAAAGCTTCAGAACAACAACCTGATCGTTGTTGATAAGATTGCTTTTGATGACGTTAAGACCAAGAACATGGTCAGAGTTATGAAGAATATCGGCGCTGAAGGCTCTGCCTATGTAGTACTTGACGGCTCTGATAAGAATGTATTCCTTTCAACAAGAAACCTTCAGGAAGTCAGACTGACAACATCCGGTGCGCTCAGCACATATGATGTTCTGAAGTATAACAAACTGGTCCTTACAAAGGATGCGGTTAAGACGATCGAGGAGGTATTTGCATAATGGCGGATCTGAAATATTACGACGTCATCTTAAAGCCGGTCGTTACAGAAAAAAGCATGAACGCGATGAGCGAAAGAAAGTACACTTTCCTTGTTCATCCGGATGCGAATAAGGCTCAGGTCAGAGAAGCGGTAGAGAAGATGTTCGAAGGAACAAAGGTCGAAAGAGTCAGCACAATGAATCTTGAGGGAAAGACCAAGAGAAGAGGCATGACATACGGAAAGACCGCTAAGAAAAAGAAAGCAATCGTCACTCTGACGGAAGACAGCAAGGAGATCGAGATCTTCAGCGGTCTTTGATTCCGGGATAGTTTCCCGTGATACTATGCGCATGAAAAGCGCGAAATTAAATTAAAGGAGAAAGATAATGGGCATCAAAACATATAAGCCTTATACACCGTCGAGAAGAAATATGACGGGCTCTGATTTTTCGGAAATCACCAAGAAAACTCCGGAAAAATCGCTGACAGAAGTTCTTAAGAAGAACTCCGGCCGCAACAATCAGGGTAAGATCACCTGCCGCCACCGCGGAGGCGGGAGCCGCAGAAAGTATAGAATCATTGATTTCAAGCGCAACAGCAAAGACGGAATGCCGGCAGTTGTCCTCGGAATCGAATATGATCCGAACAGAACAGCCAACATTGCCCTGATCTGCTATCAGGACGGAACAAAGGCATACATGATCGCTCCGGAAGGCCTGGAAGTCGGAACAACGGTTATGAGCGGTGAAGAAGCAGAAGTCCGTGTTGGTAACTGCATTCCGTTCACAAAGATTCCAGTCGGTGCCATGGTTCACAACGTAGAGCTCACACCGGGTCATGGCGGACAGATGGTTCGTGCTGCAGGCAATGGCGCACAGCTTATGGCAAAAGAAGGCAAGTATGCTACGCTCAGACTTCCGTCCGGTGAAATGAGAATGGTCCCGATCACCTGCCGCGCAACAATCGGTATTGTCGGCAACGGCGATCACAACCTGATTAATATCGGCAAGGCAGGGCGCACAAGACATATGGGTATCCGTCCTACAGTCCGCGGTTCCGTCATGAACCCGAATGACCATCCGCACGGCGGCGGCGAAGGCAGATCACCGATCGGTCGTCCGGGCCCGAGTACACCGTGGGGCAAGCCGGCACTTGGCTACAAGACAAGAGCCCACAAGAAGCAGTCCGATAAACTCATTGTCAGAAGACGGAACGGAAAAGGTTCCGCAGGCAGATAAGGAGGTAAGCAATGTCACGTTCATTAAAGAAAGGTCCTTTCGCGGATGCAAGTCTGCTTAAGAAGGTGGATGCTCTTAACGCCTCCGGAGAAAAGGCAGTTATTAAGACATGGTCCCGCCGCTCAACGATTTTCCCGAGCTTTCTGGGCCATACATTTGCAGTGCATGATGGAAGAAAACATGTCCCGGTATATGTGACGGAGGACATGGTTGGTCATAAGCTTGGCGAGTTCGTAGCAACAAGAACTTATAAGGGACATACAAAGTCTGAGTCCAGAACACGCTGAGGCGATTGAAAGGAGATCAAAATGGCAAAAGGTCACAGATCCCAGATTAAGCGGGAGAGAAATGATTCAAAGAGAGAGACAAGGCCGTCTGCGCGTCTTTCCTACGCCAGAATGTCCGTTCAGAAAGCCTGCTTTGTACTGGACGCTATTCGCGGCAAGGATGTTGATACGGCAATCGGCATTCTGACATACAGCCCGAGATATGCTTCTGCGGTGATCAAGAAGCTTCTTGAATCTGCAGCGGCGAATGCTGAGAACAATAACGGAATGAGCCGCAGTAACCTCTATGTGGCTGAATGCTATGCCGGCAGAGCAACAACGATGAAGAGAGTTCAGCCGCGTGCTCAGGGTCGTGCATACCGCATTCTTAAGCGCACAAGCCACATCACGATCATTCTGGATGAGAAGTAAAGGAGGATACAATGGGTCAGAAAGTTAATCCGCACGGTCTCCGCGTCGGTATCATCAAAGATTGGGAATCCAAGTGGTATGCTGAGAAGGATTTCGCAGATAACCTCGTTGAAGATCATGAGATCAGAGTTTTCCTGAAGAAAAGACTTTACAGCACGGGAGTTTCCAAGATTGAAATCGAACGTGCAGCGGATCGCGTAAAGGTTACTATTTATACCGCAAAGCCGGGTATTGTAATCGGAAAAGCCGGTAAGGATATCGAAATCCTTAAGGCTGATCTCTCCAAGAAGGTTGGTAAGAAGGTCCTCGTTGATATTAAGGAAATCAAGCGTCCGGACCGCGATGCACAGCTCGTCGCTGAGAGCATTGCCCTTCAGCTTGAAAACCGTATTTCTTTCCGCCGCGCTATGAAGTCAACGATGCAGCGTACAATGAGAGCCGGTGCTCTCGGAATTAAGACATCGGTCGCCGGCCGTCTCGGCGGAGCTGATATGGCTCGCAAGGAAACCTATAGTGACGGAACAATTCCGCTTCAGACACTTCGTGCCGACATTGACTATGGCTTCGCGGAAGCTGATACACAGTACGGAAAAGTTGGCGTCAAAGCCTGGGTTTACAATGGAGAAGTACTTCCGACTAAGGAAAACAAGGAAGGGAGCGTGCAGTAATTATGTTAATGCCGAAAAGAGTTAAACATAGAAAGCAGATGCGCGGTTCCATGAGGGGCAAGCCTTCAAGAGGAATCAAGTTAGCTTACGGTGAGTTTGGTCTTGTAGCGACTGAGCCGTGCTGGCTGAAATCTAATCAGATTGAGGCAGCCCGTGTCGCCCTTACCCGTTATCTGAAACGTGGCGGTAAAGTCTGGATCGATGTTTTTCCGGACAAGCCGGTCACTGCAAAGCCGGCTGAAACCCGAATGGGTTCCGGCAAGGGCTCTGTAGAGTACTGGGTAGCAGTTATTAAACCGGGTCGTGTTCTTTTTGAAGTTGCAGGCGTTGCAGAAGAAGATGCGAGAGAAGCTCTTCGTCTCGCGATGCACAAGCTTCCTTGCACCTGCAAGATCGTTTCCAGAGAACAGCTGAACGGTGTTGAAGAAAATGAATCGGCAGCAGCCGCACAGGTTGAAGAAGGCGGTGAAGAGTAATGACAAAGAACAGCAAATACTTAGAGGGACTCAAAAATCAGTCCGTGAGTGAACTTCAGGAAGAGCTGGTATCGGCCAAGAAGGAACTCTTCAACCTGAGATTCCAGAACGCGACAAATCAGCTTGATAATACAAGCCGGATCAAGGACGTCCGCAGGAACATTGCCAGAATTCAGACAGTTCTTGCACAGAAGTCCAATGCCGCAAAGGAGGCATAATCGATGGAAGAGAGAAACCTGAGAAAAACACGTGTTGGTAAAGTCGTCAGCAATAAGATGGACAAGACCATCGTTGTCGCGATCGAAGACCATGTTCAGCATCCGCTGTATAAGAAAATTGTTAAGAAGACGTATAAGCTGAAGGCGCATGATGAAAATAATGAGTGCAGCATCGGCGATACCGTCAAAGTCATGGAAACAAGACCGCTCTCCAAGGACAAGAGATGGAGACTGATCCAGATCGTCGAGAAGGTTAAGTAATAACGGGAGGAAACAGGTATGATTCAGCAGGAAACAAGACTTAAGGTCGCCGATAATACCGGTGCTAAGGAGATCCTGTGCATCCGTGTCAGCGGCGGTTCCACCAGAAGATATGCCTTCATCGGCGATGTGATTGTTGCTACGGTCAAAGATGCAACACCCGGCGGCGTTGTTAAAAAGGGCGATGTCGTAAAGGCTGTTGTTGTCCGTACAAAGCACGGCGCACGGAGAAAAGACGGATCTTATATCAAATTTGATGACAATGCTGCAGTTATCATCAAGGATGACAACACACCGAGAGGAACGCGTATCTTTGGACCGGTTGCCCGTGAGCTTCGCGAGAAACAGTTCATGAAGATTGTCTCCCTTGCTCCGGAAGTACTGTAAGGAGGAACCTTAAGAATATGGCATCTTTAAAGATCAAGAAGGGTGATACCGTTAAGGTGATCGCCGGAAAAGATAAAGATAAAGAAGGCAAGGTCCTTGCTGTGAACGTCAAAGACAATACTGTTATTGTAGAAGGCGTCAACATGGTTACAAAGCACCAGAAGCCGAGTGCCGCTAATCAGCAGGGCGGCATTATCAATAAGGAAGCGCCGATCAACGTCTCAAAGGTTATGTACCTTCATAAAGGCAAGGCAACACGTATTGGCTTTAAATTCGAAGACGGCAAAAAAGTCCGTGTAGCCAAGGCTACCGGCGAAGTAATCGGTTGAGAAGGGAGGACATGGTTTTGGCAAGACTTAAAGAGCTGTACGATAACGAGATCGCAGCAGCAATGCAGAAGAAATTCGAATACAAGAACCCCATGGAAATCCCGAAGCTTGTAAAGATCGTTGTTAACATGGGTGTCGGTGAAGCGAAAGAAAATGTAAAACTTCTCGATGCAGCTGTCGCTGATATGGAAACCATCACCGGCCAGAAGGCTATCCGCACAAAAGCAAAGAAATCCATTGCGAATTTCAAGCTTCGTGAAGGAATGCCGATCGGCTGCAAGGTCACACTTAGAGGTGAGAGAATGTATGAGTTTGCTGATCGTCTGATCAATCTCTCACTCCCGCGCGTCCGCGACTTCCACGGCGTAAACCCGAATTCCTTCGACGGCAGAGGTAACTACGCACTTGCCATCAAGGAACAGCTTATCTTCCCGGAAATTGAGTATGATAAAGTTGACAAGGTTCGCGGAATGGATATCATCTTCGTCACCACAGCAAAAACGGACGAAGAGGCGCGTGAACTGCTTCGGTTATTCAATATGCCGTTTGCCAAGTAAGGAGAAAAAGTATGGCTAAGAAATCGATGAAGTTAAAGCAGGCCAGCAAGCCGAAGTTCTCTACCAGAGCATACACACGCTGCAGAATCTGCGGACGTCCTCATTCTGTCCTCAGAAAATACGGAATCTGCCGTGTCTGCTTCCGTGAACTCGCTTATAAGGGTGAGATTCCGGGCGTCAAGAAAGCATCCTGGTAAAGAATTTAAGAAAGGAGAGTCATAAAAATGACTACGACGAACGATCCTATCGCAGATATGCTTACGAGAATCCGTAATGCAAATACTGCAAAGCATGATACAGTCGATGTTCCGGTCTCCAAGATGAAGGTTTCTATTGCTAACATTCTTCTTGATGAAGGCTACATCGCAAAGTATGAAATCGTCGGCGAAGGCGTTGAGCAGGCGATTCGCATCACTCTTAAATATGGCGCTGACAAGAATGAAAAGATTATCTCTGGTCTCAAGAGAATCTCTAAGCCGGGTCTTAGAATTTATGCAGACAGTGAAAATCTTCCGAGAGTTCTCGGCGGACTTGGAACTGCGATCATTTCCACAAGCAAGGGAGTCATGACTGATAAAGCGGCCAGAAAGCTTAAAATCGGCGGAGAAGTACTTGCTTACATCTGGTAATCATTTATTAAATACCTTATCAGCCGGTCTGTGCCGGCTGAGGGCTGAAAACAGAAGAGCGGCTGCTCTTCCGACAATCTAAGTCAGGAGGAAAAAATTATGTCACGAATCGGCAGAATGCCTGTAGTACTTCCTGCAGGTGTAACAGTCGAAATCGCAGAAGGCAATCAGGTTACCGTTAAGGGCCCGAAGGGAACGATTACTAAGACTTTTGTTCCGGCTATGACGATCAAACTTGAAGGCAATGAAGTTATTGTAACAAGACCGGACGATAAAAAGGAAAATAAGGCCTATCATGGTCTTACACGCGCACTGATCAACAACATGGTGATCGGTGTCAGCACTGGATTTTCCAAAGTGCTTGAGATCAACGGTGTTGGCTACAAGGCGCAGAAGCAGGGAAATAAGCTTGTCCTTTCTCTTGGATACAGCCATCCGGTTGAAATGATTGATCCCGAAGGAGTTACTTCTGCTGTAGATGGAAACAAGGTTACAGTTTCCGGTATCAGCAAAGAAGCAGTTGGTCAGTATGCGGCTGAAATCCGCGGAAAGAGACCGCCAGAACCGTATAAGGGCAAGGGCGTGAAGTATGCTGACGAAATCATTCGCCGTAAAGTCGGCAAGACCGGTAAAAAATAAAGAAAGGAGAGCGTGAATCATGATAACTAAACCGTCAAGAGCAAAGATTCGTGTAAAGAAGCACTACAGAATGCGCGGACATTTAAGCGGCACAGCCGAATGCCCGAGACTTGCTGTTTTCCGCAGCAACAAGCACATGTATGCTCAGGTAATCGACGATATCACAGGCAAGACACTTGTTTCCGCATCAACTCTCCAGGCAGATGTCAAGGAAGGCCTTCAGTACACCGATAACGTAGAAGCTGCTGCAAAGGTTGGCAAGGTCATCGGCGAGAAGGCGCTTCAGGCGGGCATTAAATGTGTCGTCTTTGACCGCGGTGGTTTTGTGTACCACGGCAAGATCAAGGCACTCGCAGATGCAGCCAGAGAAGCAGGCCTTGAATTCTAAGGGGGAAGGAAAAACTCATGAGAGCAAACGAAGATAAAAGAAGAGAAAAAGACGATAACGGCATGGAAGACAGAGTCGTTGCGATCAAGCGTGTTACTAAAGTCGTAAAGGGCGGCCGCAACATGCGTTTCTCGGCCCTCGTAGTTGTCGGTGACGGCAATGGCCATGTGGGCGCAGGACTTGGAAAAGCTGCTGAAGTTCCGGAAGCTGTTCGCAAGGGCAGAGAAGATGCACTGAAGAACATGATCACGGTCGCGAGAACTGACTGGAACAGTGTCACATATGACAATGTCGGCAAATACGGCGGCGCGACAGTCCTTGTAAAGCGGGCTTCTGATGGTACCGGTGTTATCGCTGGCGGCTGCGCACGTGCAGTTGTTGAGCTTGCAGGCATTAAGAACATCCGTACAAAGTCTCTTGGCTCCAACAACAAGCAGAATGTTGTTTTTGCTACTCTTGCGGCTCTGAAAGAAATTAAGACTCCTGAAGAAGTGGCACGTCTTCGCGGCAAGTCCGTTGAAGAAATCATGGCATAAGGAGGAAATCATGGCTGATAAGAAACTTAAAGTAACACTTGTAAAGTCAACGATCGGCGCTGTCCCGAAAAATAAAAAGGTGATCGAATCCATGGGCTTTCATAAGCTCAATTCAAGTGTGATCCTTCCGGACAATGCAGCTACCAGAGGCCAGCTTGCCAAAATCGGTTATCTGGTCAAAGTAGAAGAAGTTGAATAATTTGGAGGTGCAAGATGGATTTATCTAATTTATCTCCGGCGGCCGGTTCCAGACAGAGCGACAATTTCCGCAGAGGACGCGGACATGGATCAGGCAACGGAAAGACAGCCGGCAAGGGCCATAAGGGTCAGAAAGCCCGCTCCGGAGCTCCGAGACCGGGGTTTGAAGGCGGTCAGATGCCGCTTTACAGACGCCTTCCGAAGAGAGGTTTTACGGATCGCAATTCTAAGGTCATTACAGCAATTAACGTTGAGGTGCTTAACCGCTTTGAGGATGGAACAGAGGTCACTCCGTATCTTCTTCTTTCCTCCGGTGCAGTTTCCAAAATTGTTGACGGCGTGAAGATCCTTGGCAACGGCGAGCTGACAAAAAAGCTTACTGTTAAGGTAAATGCAGTCAGTGAAAGTGCTAAGAACAAGATTGAAGCTTGCGGCGGCACGGTCGAGGTGATCTAATGTTTAAAAAGATGATTGACGCTTTTCGTGTCAAGGATATAAGAAGAAAGCTTTTCTTTGTTTTTATTTGCCTTGTCATCATACGCGTAGGATCTCAGATTCCGGTCCCGGGCGTCAATCGCAGTTTCTTCAAAGAGTGGTTCGAGAGCAATGCAGGTGACGCGTTCAATTTCTTTGACGCGTTCACCGGCGGCTCTTTTTCTTCAATGTCGATCCTCGCTCTTTCCATCACCCCGTATATTACTTCCTCGATTATTATCGAGCTGCTGACAATTGCAATTCCGGCACTTGAAGAGATGCAGCGTGATGGAGAAGATGGCAGGAAGAAGATGATTGCCATCACTCGATACCTCACCGTAGGTCTTTCGCTCTTTGAATCGATTGCGATGACTGTTGGGTTTGGAAATCAGGGTCTGATCTCCAATATGAATTTCCTGAAGGGACTTACTACAGTTGTTTGTCTAACCGCAGGCTCCTGTTTCCTGATGTGGATCGGTGAACAGATAACGGAGTTTGGCGTTGGAAACGGTATTTCAATGGTTCTTCTTATCAATATCGTTTCACGACTGCCGCAGGATCTTTCTACTCTTTTTGAGAGTTTTGTGAAAGGCAAGACAATTGCAAGAGGTGCTCTTGCGCTGCTGATTATTGCAGCCATTATTATACTTGTTGTGGTGCTCGTTGTTATTCTTGAAGGTGCTCAGAGACAGATACCGGTTCAGTACTCAAAGAAAACAGTTGGCCGGAGAATGATTGGCGGGCAGTCGACACATATTCCGCTCAAGCTGAATACTGCCGGTGTCATTCCTGTTATTTTTGCGTCTTCGATTATGTCGTTCCCCGGTATTATTGCCACTTTCGCCGGAAAATCCAGTGTTGGCGGTTTCTGGGGTACAGTGCTTGGCTGCCTCAGTGAGAGCAACTGGTTTGATTTTTCAAGGCCGGTTTACAGTATAGGTTTAATTATTTATATTGTTCTCGTAATCTTCTTTGCGTATTTCTATACTTCGATTACTTTTAATCCGATCGAAGTTGCTGATAATATGAAGAAACAGGGCGGTTTCATTCCTGGAATTCGTCCGGGCAAGCCAACCCAGGAGTATCTGACAAAGATCCTTAACAGTGTTATCTTCATCGGCGCGGTTGCACTGGTTATTATCGCGATTATTCCGTTCTTCTTTAACGGGGTATTTAATGCCAGCGTATCTTTTGGCGGAACATCCATTATTATTATTGTTGGTGTTCTGCTTGAGACCGTAAAGCAGATCGAGTCCATGATGGTTGTTCGCAATTACAGGGGATTCTTAAGCGAATAACAGATACGAAAAGGCTTAGGGAAGGTCCGGAGCGTGCTGGTGTATGCTCGGACCTTCTTTTTGATGAACGAACAGATAAACGAGCCGGTTTTATGGTTCAGGTACTAAAAGATCTATGTATCTCAACCTGATTTTGAGGAGAAATTTATGAAATTAATTATGCTCGGTGCTCCCGGAGCCGGGAAGGGCACTCAGGCAAAGCGGATTGCTGCAAAATATCAGATACCGCATATTTCAACGGGCGATATTTTCAGAGCAAATATTAAAAACGGCACTGAACTCGGAAAAAAAGCCAAAAGTTATATGGACGCAGGAAAACTTGTGCCGGATGAGCTAGTGTGTGACCTTGTTGCCGATCGCATTTCACAGGAGGACTGCAAAGAAGGCTTTATACTGGACGGTTTTCCAAGGACGATTCCTCAGGCTGAAGCTCTGGATGCAGCCCTTCGGGAAATGGGTGCTGAGATTGATTTCGCGGTAGATGTTGATGTTCCCGATGAAGCCATTATCGCCAGAATGGGCGGCAGAAGAGCCTGCGTTGGCTGCGGAGCAACGTATCATATTGTCTTTAATGCTCCGAAGAATGAAGGAGTTTGCGACACTTGCGGCAAAGAACTGATCCTGCGCGATGATGACAGACCTGAAACCGTTCAGACTAGACTGAATGTTTATCATGAGCAGACTCAGCCTCTCATCGATTTTTATCGCAGCAAAAAGAAACTGGTCACTGTTGACGGCACCATGGAGATGGATGCTGTGTTTGAGGCCATTCTTAAGGCAATCGAGGCCTGAATTTTATGGCAGTTACAATCAAAACCGAACGTGAGATCGGGCTTATGCGCGAATCGGGGCATAAGCTGGAAGAAGTTCACGATGCACTGAGAGATATGATTCGTCCAGGGATCACAACCGCTGAAATAAACCGGTTCGGTGATGAGATGATCCGAAAGGTCGGCGGTGTGCCGAATTTTCTGAATTACGGTGGTTTTCCGGCTTCGATCTGCGTGTCTGTTAATGATGTTGTTGTTCATGGAATTCCATCCGAGTCCGTTATATTAAAAGAAGGCGATATTGTTTCACTTGATGCGGGGCTTATCTGGAAGGGGTATCATTCAGATGCTGCCCGCACTTGGATTGTCGGTAGCGTCGAACCTGACGTCAGAAAACTGGTGGAAGTCACCGAACAAAGCTTTTTTGAAGGCCTGAAATTCGCTAAGGCAGGCCATCATTTGTATGAAATTTCCCGTGCCATAGGAGATTATGCCGCCTCTTTTGGATATGGCGTAGTTGAAGAGTTGTGTGGACACGGAATCGGAACTCACCTGCATGAGGATCCGCAGGTGCCGAATTTCCGACAGAAGGGCAGGGGAATGCTGCTGGTACCTGGGATGACGATTGCGGTTGAACCCATGATCAATCTTGGTACGAAGCATGTTGAATTCATGGATGACGGCTGGACAACAAGGACAGCTGACAGAAAACCATCGGCACATTATGAAAATACAGTGCTCATTACGGATGGTGAGCCTGAGCTTCTGACGTGTACGGGCAGATAAGGAGGATTTAAGATGTCGAAAGGCGATTCGATCGAAGTTGAAGGTACTGTGCTTGAAAAGCTTCCGAATGCGATGTTTAAAGTCGAACTCGGAAACAAGCATGTTGTTCTGGCACATATAAGCGGTAAGCTCAGAATGAATTTCATTCGTATTCTTCCGGGCGATAAGGTTACGATTGAACTTTCACCCTATGATCTCGATAAGGGCCGTATTATCTGGCGTGATAAGTAATCACATGCTTCAGGGGACTTTTATGGGCCTTCCGTCAATTTTCAACAGGTGAGGTAAAAAGAGGCTGCCGCAGATTGTGGTATGCCTCTTTTTCATAAACATGGAAACGAAGCGCCGCAGATTGCAGCACGCCTCTTTTTTAAAGTCATTTTATTTTTTACATTAAATTCGTTGAAAGTAGGAAATTATTACTTCATATGAAATTATATGTTGCATTATTGTAAAAAGCATGGTATATTA
>R11__coassemble_393_pt1 | contig 29424 bp, 17 predicted proteins | sample R11__metabat2_low_PE_006 | metagenome-assembled genome bin R11 | reverse complement strand
AACCCCGGACACCCTGATTAAGAGTCAGGTGCTCTACCAACTGAGCTAGAAGCGCTTTTTGTTTTTCCGCGTCTTTCCTGACGCAAGTGTTATTATATCCATACCCATATAAAAAAGCAAGCACTTTTTTTATTTTTTGCAAATTTTTTTAAGCATTTTTCTTCCTGTCCAAAGTTCCGAAATCAATACAGCAGGACAGCCGAAGAAAGCCCGTCACTCCGCACGATAAACCGCCGAAAGCTTGCAGATCCTGTTTCCGAGTGCCGAGAATTTTCTCTCGTATTCCGTCATAATATTTCCCGCATTCAGGACCGGATCGTGATGCAGATCATACGTCACCGATGTCAGTTCCCAGCGGGCAGCTTCCCGGATCTCCTCAACCGAAAAGTCGAACAGATCGCGATTATCCGTCTTAAATTCGAGCACGCCCCCATTTCTCAGCACTTTCTCATAAACCGCAAGAAATTCTCTCGAAGTCAACCGACGCTTTGAATGACGTGCCTTCGGCCACGGATCGGAAAAATTCAGAAAGATGCCGTCCACCTCTCCCGGCGCAAACATCTCCGGCAGTTCTTTTGCATCCACTCTCAGAAAATGGAGATTCGCCGGTGCCGTAAAGTCCATATCCAGCTCCGGATGTGCTTCTCTCTCCATCTGATCCGCGGGTGTTTGATAAGGTATCCCCGCCATCCTCTCACAGGCCCGGAACAGCACACTCTCATAGCGCTCAATTCCAAGGTATTCGTTCTCCGGATGCACAGACGCCGTCTCAATAATAAAGCGCCCCTTTCCCATGCCGATCTCCAGATAAAGAGGAGCACTGCGCTCATTCTTCCAGGTACCCCTCCTGGCCCACGGATCATGAATCACATACTCACTCTTCTCCACAATTCCTTTTGCTTCCGGTATATTTCTGAGCCTCATTTTTTAGAAGCCTCCGTTCAAAAAATCTCCTTATGACCGGCGCAAAGCTGCCGCTCATAAGGTGACGCAATCCGCTATACCCAGATCTCACGGGCACCGTCTACCGGCTCCGCCATATAGAACTCCGGCTCAATGCCAAAGTTCTCCTCATACTCCCTGCTGAGTTTTTCTTTAAATTCATCCACCGCTTCATCCGCAACGATACTGACTGTACAGCCTCCGAAGCCTGAGCCATGCATCCGGCTTCCGATTACCCCGGGAATCGTCCAGGCCTTCGAGACAAGAAAATCCAGTTCAGGGCAGGATACCTCGTAATCATTTTTAAGTGACATGTGAGACTCGTTCATAAGCACGCCGAATCGGCGGATATTGCCGACCCTGAGGCAGTTTGCGGCACGGATCGCCCTTGCATTTTCATAAACGGCATGCTTGGCACGTTTTGTGCTCGTTTCATCCATGATCACATCCTTGCAGCTCTCAAAATTATCCCAGCTGAGGTCACAGAGACACCTGATATTTGTCATGGTTTTCAGTTTGCGAAGTGCTCTGTCGCACTCAATTCTTCTTTCATTGAAAACTTTCGGCTTATCAATCTTCGACACCATGCTGTTTGTAATAATCAGCTTGCCCCTCCGAGCTGCATCGGGATATATTCATAGTGAAGCCTGTCCGCATTCAGAAGGATCGCACAGCCTTCCCGTCCCATAACCGAAGCAAACGCATTGACAAGCCCGCATTCCGCACCGACAATCAGATTTTCCGTCTTCTGAGCAAGTACAGCAAGATCGATCTCACCGATATACGGAAGGTGATACATTTCCCGAAGGATGAGCTCTACGAGAACAATGCAGGAGCGTGCAAAAAATGTACTCCGCCGAAGCGGAATGTCTCTGCAGCACATAAGATCAAAGCCGCAGGGAATGACACAGCCCCATTCTCTGAATACTTCAAGAACCGCGAGCGGGAAACGGATCCAGTCATTTGCCGAGCGCGGGTGGTATTTTTCATTAAGACCGACTTCCGTGACTGTATCACAGTCAAAATACGATGCAAATCGCATCGTGCGGTCTTTTCTGAGCCTCACTACTCCCCAGGTGCCGAAGTTCACGGCACAGGAGACTACATGTCCTCCGTTATAGTTCGTATGTTCGCCAATCAGATTCAGGCTCGCAGGCGCAAAGAAAAAGCGAAGTTCACCTCCGGCTTTTCCAAATAAGTCCCAGAATCGGGAACACAATTCTTCTTTACGCATTCTTCTGCCTCCTAAAACAAGTACCTGATGCGGCACATTTCCCCATCATTTTTATTATAGCAGAAACAACAAAAGTCTGTCTACAACAGACAGACTTTTTGTAATAAACCTATAAACTTTTTTGCTACGCAGATTTTTCCGCAGACGCTTCACACAGGATGTGCCTCACAGATAGGGACTCTGTTTTCGGTTGTCCGCCTATTTCAGAAGGGCCGGCTTATTTCGCCGCAGTACTCACTGCGCTCTCGACGACACTTTCTGCAGAACTTACAGCGGCGCTTTCCACAGAACCGGCACTGCTTTCCGATACCGCTGTCTCAACTGACGCCGGAGAAGCCACCGATGCCGGTTCCGCAATGCTCTCCGGCACCTGCGCCATGCTCTCCACCGTATTTGAAGCCGCAGCAACGGATTCAGCCGCAGACGCCAGTGATTCGGCAGCAGATTCGGCTTCCGTTTCTCTCGTCATCGTCGTGTAGACATCAGTGTCATTGATGACAAACTTCTCCCACTCGGAATCATCTTCCGCAACCGTGGACGCTTCCAGCCATTCGTCAACTGTTGTGTCAAAGAACTCCTGTCTGTTATTCGCAAGAATAGAAGCCTTCTTGGTTTCTGTTTTTTCCTCGTCAAAATACTTATTCAGACGTACCACGAAATAACTGCTGCCGTCAGAGCTGAGAACAGGATAATCAACAATACTGCCGTCTTCCGTCATTCCCGCAATGGCAGTCATAATGCTGTCATCGAGCGTTGTATCCGAAGTATCGTTCGTTGAAAAGCTTCCGCTTGTATCGTAGAGAGAATCATCGACCTGCTTTGCGATATCTCCGAGATCAACTTCCGCAGGATTCTCATCTGCCAGCAGAAGATCAATGATCTTCTGGGTTTTCTCTTTTGTCTCTGCAGCTTCTTTTGTCTCCTGTTCTGCCGCTTCCGCCACAGATTCCGCGCCGGAGGATGCGGCCGTCCCTGCTGCTTCAACCGCTGATTCCTCAGCCGGTACCTCGGATACCGCTTCAGCTGCGGATGCAGCCGCAGATTCCGCCGCAGCTTCTGCTACCGGTTCCACCTCTGTCACAGACTCCGCTGCCGATGCAGCCGCGGATTCCGACTCCTCAGACGCTTCCGGAATCTTCACGCGGACATAAGAAACTGATGTCTGCTGTGCCTCCGCATCATCAATATTGGTATCAACATCCTTTACTACCGGATCGAGCATCTTGCTCTTGTAAGTCTGAAGGGTAAGAAGTTCGACGACATCCTCTTTGGTCGCACCGACCTTTTTCATGAACTCTTCGCCGTTATTTTCGGCAAAGGCTGCAGCTGCACTCTCAATGGCTGCTTTCTCGTCATCTGTGAGATCTACGCCGTAATCGGCTGCATGCTGACGAAGCACCACCATGTTCTTAAGCTCGTCAACAATCTGCTCCTTAACCATTTCGCCGTAAGTCTCACCGGTTTCGGAATCGCTGACCGTATCAAACAGCTCGCCCATGGAATAGCCGTACATTGAGTACAGATATGAATAGTATTCATAGGTCTCAGCCTGCTGAATACGCGCATAAACAGCAGCCGTTCCTACGCTGACAGTGTCATCATTTATTGTCAGAAGGGTTTTTGTACCATCGATCGTATCAGTCTTCTTTTCACCGCAGCCCGTAAGCAGTCCGCAGGTGAGAGAGCCTGCAACCGCAAGCACCAGAGCCTTCTTCACAATATTTTTCATATTAAAGTTCCTCCTGAACCGTCCCATAATCCCGCCGGCAGACCCATCTTATGATTTCTGCCGATACAATCAACCATTATATGCTCTTTCACACGTTTCGGCAAGTTCGGACACAAAACTTTTAAGAGCCGCGAACATTTTTATGTCCGACATATCTCCGCAGTACATAAAATACGTCCCCAGTTCCGACTGACGCACGATAATCTCCCCTCTATGACGCCCGAGAATTTCCGGCAGCGCCGAAACATCAAACCGCGGATTCGGAAGAACCATAATCCGCACTCGGTCCGAAAGCTGCTTCACCTCAGTGACAGAAGCCCTGTGCGCAGCCGCCTTAAGGTCCGCTATTTTAAGAAGATTCTGCACCGCCTTCGGAAGTTCTCCGAAGCGGTCCATCATCTCGTCGGAAAGATCTTCAAAATCCGCCTCTCCCGTAATTCCGGCAATCCGTTTATAAAAATCAAGCTTCTGAAATTCATCCGGTATATAATCCGGTGGTATAAAAGCATCAATATTGAGGTCGACAACCGTCTCGAAATCCGTGTCCACTGTCAGCCCCCTGGCTTCCTGAACCGCCTCGGACAGCATCTTGCAGTACAGGTCATAACCGACCGAAGCCATATGTCCCGACTGCTCTGCGCCGAGAAGGTTGCCCGCGCCGCGGATTTCAAGGTCTCTCAGTGCAATCTTGATGCCCGAACCGAGCTCAGTGAACTCGCGGATAGCTGCCAGTCGCTTTTCCGCAACCTCTTTCAGCATCTTATCTCTTTTATACATTAAAAATGCGTATGCCGTCCGGTTGGTTCGTCCGACCCGCCCCCGAAGCTGATAGAGCTGCGAAAGTCCCATCCGGTCAGCATCGTGAATCATAATCGTATTGACATTGCCGATATCAAGGCCGGTCTCAATGATGGTCGTTGTTACCAGGACATCGATTTCACCATTAATGAAATCAACCATGATGCTCTCAAGCTCCCGCTCGGACATCTGCCCATGGGCATATGAAACCCTGGCCTCCGGAACCATATCCTGAATCCGTTTCGCGACTTCTCCGATATCATTGACACGATTATAGACATAGTAGACCTGGCCATCCCTGGCCATCTCCCGGCAGATCGCCTCCCGCACCATTTCCGCATCATATTCCATCACATAGGTCTGAATCGGAACACGCTCCTGCGGTGCTTCTTCCAGAATGGACATATCCCGGATACCGATGAGACTCATATGAAGCGTGCGCGGAATCGGTGTCGCTGTGAGCGTAAGCACATCCACATTTTTCCGAAGATTCTTGATTTTTTCCTTGTGGGTCACGCCAAACCGCTGCTCTTCATCTATCACGAGAAGGCCGAGATTCTTAAACTGAACATCCTTTGATAAAATCCGATGGGTTCCGATTACAATATCAACCAGCCCGCCCTTGAGGTCACGAATTGTCTTTTCCTGCTGGGCAGTTGTCCGGAAACGACACATCAGGTCAACCCTGACCGGAAAATCTTTCATTCGCTGAGAAAATGTATTATAGTGCTGCTGGGCAAGAATGGTTGTCGGAACCAGGTAAGCGACCTGAAGTCCCTCCTGAACAGCTTTAAAGGCTGCCCTCAGCGCAATCTCCGTCTTGCCGAAGCCAACATCCCCGCAGATCAGCCGATCCATGATCTTTGTGCTCTCCATATCCTCCTTGGTCTCCCGGATCGCGCGAAGCTGGTCTTCTGTCTCTTCATATGGGAACATTTCCTCGAATTCCGTCTGCCATTCCGTATCCGGCCCGCAGACAAATCCATTCTGCTTCTGGCGGGCCGCATAGAGCCGCACCAGATCTTTTGCAATGTTTCTGACGGCACCCCGAACTTTTTCTCTCGTCCGGTTCCATTCCTGTCCTCCAATCTTATTAAGCCGCGGCTTTACACCTTCGGTATCTGCCCCTGCGTACTTCTGAAGCATATCGAGCTGAGTCGCAAGAATATACAGATTGCTCCCATTATATTCGAGCTTAATATAGTCCTTCTGGACGCCATCCACCTCAACCTGGCTGATACCCCTGTAAATACCGAGACCGTGATTTTCATGAACGACATAATCTCCCGGAGAGAGTTCGGAAAAGCTGGCAATTTTCCTGCCGTCTGAATGATATTTTTTCGTCCGCTTTCTGGTTTTCTGTTCTCCGAAAATATCACTCTCCGAGATCAGCGCAAACCTGATCATCGGATACTCAAAGCCTCTGCTCGCATGTCCGTAGACAACCGCTGTCTGGCCCGGAAGAAGCGGTGTATCAAGATCTTCCGTATAATAGGCCGGCACTTCAAGTTCGCTGAGCCCGGATGCTATGCGCTTTGCCCTTGTGTGCGAGCCGGACAGAACGGCCACGCGGTATCCGCGCTTCTGATATTTCGAAATATCGGAAGCGAGCATATCAAAGCTGCTCCGGAATGAGCTCATGCCCTGAACCGTCATCCCCCAGCTGTCAGTGATGTTCCAGCTTTCCTTCTTTGGCTCAAGCATGCTCAGAGAAATACAGTGCATTCTGTTAAGCGTGCTTACGATCTCATCCGCACTGCTCATTTCCGGGGTTTTTTCCGGATCATAGGTTCCTGCCTCTGCCCTTCTTGCTATACTTTCGCGAAATTCTTTTTCCGTTGCTCTCGCCGCCTCAAGCAGCCGATTCGGTTCGTCCAAAAAAAACTCCGTATCTTTCAGGGAAAACCATTTTAAAAAAGGCGCCGTTGCCCCTGTCCGGTCATTCGCCGGCGAGATTGTGATCTCCTGAATTTCGTCAATCGACCGCTGCGTCTCGGGGTCAAAGCTCCGCATAGAATTCACCTCATCGCCAAAATATTCAATTCTGACAGGGTGTTCCTCCGCAAGGGGCCAGATATCCAGAATATCTCCCCTGCAGGCAAATTTCCCCGGCATATCCGTCTCCGGACAGCGCTCATAGCCAAGCAGTGCGATCTTTCTTTTTGCCTTTTCAAGTTCATTCTCTTCGCCCCAGCGAAATATAAGCCGTTCAGCTTCCATCACCGGCTTCGAAGTGACATGGTCCATCAGCGCAGTAATCGGCAGGACAATCGTGGCATGTTCCTTCTCCATCAGCTGCCGCATAACTGCAATGCGCTGCTGATCCAGCAGATTAGAGGCAACATCTGCCTGATAAAAAAGCAGATCCTTAGCCGGATAAACCAGGGCTTCCGCATCATAAAAGCGAATATTTTCACACAGAATCTTCGCTGTGAGGTCGTTTTCCGTCACAATCACAGCATTCCGCACATCATAAGAAAGCCCATAAATCATATGAGCCTTCTGTGCTTCAACGCAGCCCGTCAGCGCAAGTACGCCCTTCACTTTTCTCATCCTGCCGCGAAGCTCCTCATACTCCCGAAGCTCCCTGAGCGGCTCTGTAAACATCTTCTTCATCATCTGATTATATGACAGCCATTTCTGCACTGCAGTCTCCGGCGTTTACTCAGCCGTTATAAAGATTCATTGCCTTGTCCGCGCCGTCCGTGACGATCAAAGCCGCGGCTTTTGCCGCACGGTCAAGTGCCCCATCGACAGCTTTCCGGTCTTCCGTTGTAAAAGCGGAAAGAACCCAGTCCGCAAGGTCCCATTCCGGCGGCTTCGCGCCAGTTCCTACTCTGATCCTCATGAATTTATCTGTCCCAAGCTGAGCAATAATGTGCTTAAGGCCGTTCTGACCACCCGCGCTGCCCTGCTTTCTGATTCGAAGCTTTCCCGGATCAAGCGCAATATCATCTACGATCACAATCAGCTGTGTTTCGGGATCCAGCTTATAGTAAGACATCGCCTCCCGAACCGCATTACCGCTCAGGTTCATATAAGTGAGCGGCTTCATCAGCATGACTTTCTCTCCTCCGATCATTCCGCAGCCGGTTATCGATTGAAAATTTGTACCGGTCAGCGGAATTCTGTACTCATCAGACAGTCGGTCAATGGCATCAAATCCCATATTATGACGCGTCCTGCTGTATTTCATACCGGGGTTTCCCAATCCGGTGATCAGAAACATAATCTTCTCCTCTTTCGTTTTTCTCTTAAAAAACGCAAACATCATTTCCCCCGCTTCCGCAGAATCTTCGTCCTGCCTTATGCCATATGCAGGATCTGTACAGGACTCCGCGAGCACATAACGTTTCTATTATAAACGTGTCCTATGCTCCATGTCCAACAGGAAAACGTGCTGCCGGCACGTTTTCCTGTGCTCTATGTCAAACGGGAAAAAAGTGCCGCCGGCACGTTTTCTGTACGTTTTGACGAACGAAAAGAGCTGCCGCCGACAGCTCTTTTCATTCGGGTCCTCTTATACCGTCAATTGCTTTTTATGCGGCCGATTTTTAATACAGCTGCCCAATCATTCTTCTGACAGATACGCTTATCTGCGTCTCTTCATAAGAAGCAGCACAATCAGCACTGCTGCGGCTGCCCCCGCCATAAGAAGTACATACAGCTGAATCGGATTTGTATCGCCGGTCTTCACACTGCCGGAGCGATTGTAGCGGTCATACGTATTGGTAATCACCTGTGCGTTTTCTCCGTTGTCATATGTCACTTCCACGCTCAGATGCTCTCCGCCGTTATTCGACACATAAACAACAACATAATGCGCGCTTGCATCATAAGTCATCCCGTTTTTCGTATATGTGCCGTCTCCGTTATTCACTGCGTCTGAGGGAACCGCTTCGCCGATCTTATATCGGTACACACCCGCCTTGCGGTAAGTAATCCTGCCGAAGCTCACCGGTGCGCTCCCATACACACTGATTGTATCAATCTCCGGCATCGGAGTATTCACTGCATTGCCGTCCGTATCCTCACTTGAGCCGGCAGCAATCCTGAAAGTAAATTCATCCCCATCCTCCCAGTCTCTGCCGACCAGATTTTTCTGAATAAAGATCTCTCCCGTTCCTGTCGCCTGCGGCGATGTATATACGTTCCGAATGTGCTGTGCGGTTCCGCCTCCGTCGTATTCAACACTGGCCGTCAGTTTCCCGCTGCCGTCAGGATCTGAAACGACAACTGTGACCTTATGTGCGGTTGTATCGTATGTCATATTCGCAAGACTTCCCTGACGCTCCGTAATGACATATGTATAAACTCCGGCTTCCCTGAACTTGATTGTTCCGAAAGCAGCCGGTTCGGCGTCCGTAACGGTAATCGAAAGATTTTCCGGCATCGGCGCATTGACATTCTCTCCGCTGCTGTTCACAGCACTTTTCGCGGCAATATCAAAAGTAAAGGCATCCCCTTCCTGCCACTTTCTGCCGACAAGTTCTTTCTGAACATACAGCTTCTTTGAGCCGGCCGCATCATATGTATTGGTAACCGTAAGTGCGGAAAGCTCCTCTCCGTCATAGGTATAATGCGCGGTCAGAGAATCTCCGCCTTCATCAGCCATCGTAATCACAATGACATGCTCCGTTCCGTCATAAGTGATGCCTCCGCTCGTCCATGTCCCGTCACCGTTATCATGAGCTCCTTCCGGAATCTTTTCTGTCACAGTATAGACATATTCACCCGGTTCCGAAAAGGTGATCGTACCGATGCTTCTCGCCTTTCCGTCGTGGAGAGTGTACTGATGAATCGTCTTTCCCCCTGTTGTCTTTGGGAGCGGCGTATCATCATCGGCATCAATGAGGAAGGTAAATGCATCGTCTTCATTCCAGCTTCGCCCCTCAAGATTTTTCTTAATCTTAAAGGAAGCTGTTCCGGAAATCTGCCGCTGATATACATTCACGACCTCCAGCGTCCGCTTTCCCGTATCAGCTTTTACCTGGGCTGTCAGTTCCCCGTTCTCATCCTTTTCCACAGAAACAGTAATAATATGTTCCGCCGTATCATAGACAACTCTGTCCAGTTCTCCCTGCCGCTCTGTTACAATGTAGCGGTAAACACCGGGAACCGTATAACCAATCGAGCCGAACGTGCGTTTTTCGGAAGCTGTCTCCGTAAGTACCGAAGAACCGGGCATCGGAACCTCAAGCTCATTGCCCTCTTCATCATATGCATCAAGCGCCGCAAGATCAAAAGTAAAGCTGTCGCCTTCCTGCCACTCACGGTTTTCGAGAATTGCCTTCACGATGATTTTTATCCGTACTTCCTCAGAAACCGGCTCCGGTTCCTCATAATAATTGACTGCAATTGCCGCATCCGCCTCTTCTTCATACAGGACCTGCGCATTCAGCCTGTTATCTTCATCCGATTCAGATACAATAATTTCTATACTATGTGAAGAAGTATCATAGCTTACCCCGGAAAGCTCTCCCTCCTCTTCCGCAGCGGTGTAATAATAAGTTCCCGGCTCCTCGAAAATCAGCGTTCCAAAAGTTCCGTTCTCCGAGCCCGCTGTTGCAGTATAATCACTTTCCGGCATCGGACACGCGAGCTCTTCCCCGGCTTCATTTTCACCGTATACAGCTGTCAGCCTGAACCCAAACGTGTCTTCAGTTCCTGCCTGCCGGCCCTCCATCTCCTGTCTGACGAGAATTTCTGCCTGTGCGGGAATCACTTCCTGTGAAACTGATTCAGTGCCGCCCGCGGTGTCTGTCTCCTCACTTTCCGTTCCGACTTCCGAATCTGTACTATCTCCGCCTTCAGCTTCTCCGTCCGTTCTGCTCTCCGTATCGGCTGTGCTCTCCGGCTCCGCTGCCCCATCCGTTTCGCTCCCCGTGTCGGCTGTGCTCTCCGGCTCAGCTTCTCCGTCCGTTTCGCTCTCCGGCTCAGCCGCCGCCTCTGTTTCCGATTCCGGAATTACAGTGACATCCACTGCCTCTGGAATTGACCATTCAATATCTTCTTCCGAAGAGGCCGCTGCAGCCGTACTCTCTGCAGACTCATTCTGTCGTGACACGCTGCTTTCATCATCGCTTATCTCCTGCAGCTCGTCATTTTCCACGCCGTCACTTTGCTCCGGCAATCCGTCTTCCTCTTCAGTATCCTCCAGGTTCACCGCGAGCGGTGCCTCACGGGTCTCAAGTGTCCGTTTTGTAAAGCTGCCTCCTGCACATTCAAAGGACGAAGCTGCAGCAGCCCCCACCATCGTCCCATCCAGAACCACATACGCCGACGAAGCCAGCATCGTTCCACATACTGTTCCGCTTATATAGACAGTCCCTCCGTAAAGCGAATTTTCGCCGTCGGAGCGGTCAAGCAGGTTTATAACTACATGGGACGCTCTGTCAGAATCAATCCCCAGTCCTGTGACCGTGTAAGAATCAGCGCCCTCAGTATCTATATTGATCACAAGACACTCATAATCATACACCGCTGCGGACACATCATAGCCCGCTGCGCCGAGATCACTGCTGAGTTCACCGGAATTTCCCATAGCATTAAACACTTTGACCGAATCGCTGTCTGCCGCGTCTGCCAGTGCATATGACGCACCGGCAGCCTCAGAGCGAAGCGAATCAACACGATCATACGCATCACTTCCGAATACTGCTCCGCCGGCTCCCCAGTAATCGCTCCCCGGCTCTGCACCGTCTTCATTTTCATAAGAACCGATCAGATTGCCGAAGCCATCTGACGTCCCGGCGCACAGCCTGCCGTCTGTCCCACTCGTAACATAGGTATTGACAGCGGCATTGCTGCCAAGTGCCGAATAGCTGACAAGCGTATCTGCAATGATGCCGTAGTCCACCGCATCGCCCAGAAGATCAATGATGTCCCTGTAATCATATGACGATGATCCGAACCATGTCCCATCATACGCACCGCCATCATCTTCATCCTCCCCGGAGTCTTCCCCGTTCCCGGCATCAGTCACATCACCGCCGTCATCTTCACTGTAATCGTCTTCATTGTAGTTGTCTTCATTGTAGTTGTCTTCATTGTAATCGTCTTCACCACCGCCATCTTCTTCATAATAGTCATCCTCTTCGCCGTACTCTTCTCCGAGATACCGGCCGGCAGCATCAGACTCCTGTTCAAAAGCTGTATACTGAGCCGCGTCTGCCGACAGCACTCCCGCTGACATAAGTACTGCGGAAAGCAGCCACGCAGGCAGTGCCTTCTTCACGAATTTTTTTTTCATATCAATCTTCCTCCTGCCTTTTAAGACCGAAGCCCCGGCAGCTGCGTCACATTTTTTCAAACTCTTTCCGGAAAGCATTTTAGCTTAAAGGGCTCTTCGGAAACCATTCCGAAGAGCCCCTGTCATTTTCCGACTGTCGATCCCGTCTTTTCCGGTCCGGTGATCCGGATATCAGCATGCTTATGATTTTTTTCGTGACCGTTTTGCAGGCTTCGCCGCCGAATCCTTCGCCTTCTCATTAAAGCGGAATACCATCGCGCCGTATGCCGGAAGCTTAAACCCAAAGGAATACGGCTTCCCGTCACATTCCGACTGCTCCGCCTCATAAACACGCTTCGTAAGATGGGCTTCGCCTCCGTACTTCGGATCCATCGAGTTCAGAATCAGGCGATATTTCCCAGGCTCAAAGCAGCCGACCCGGTAATCGTCACGTGCCACCGGCGTCATATTGAGAACGAACAGCAGGCAGTCCGTGTTGTCCGGAGATCTTCTGATAAAGCTGTAAATGCTGCGGTCCGCATCATCCGCATTGATCCATTCGAAGCCGTGCGGGTCATAATCCGTCGCATAAAGTGCCGGATAAGCCTCAACCATTTTCCAGATATCGCGGACATAATCTTTGAGTCTGGCATTGAGTTCATTTTCAAGAAGGAACCAGTCGATCTCACGCTCCTCGCTCCACTCTCTCGCCTGTCCGAATTCCTGACCCATGAACAGCAGCTTCTTGCCCGGATGGCCCGCCATATACGTGTAAGCGGCCTTGAGATTGGAGAATTTGTCCTCGTAGATTCCGGGCATCTTGCTCCACATGGAACATTTCAGATGAACGACCTCATCATGCGACAGCACAAGGACGAATTTTTCACTGTAGGCGTATGAAGTAGAAAAGGTCATCTTATAGTGGTTGCCCTTGCGGAACAGCGGATCGAGCTTCATGTATTCCAGGAAGTCATTCATCCACCCCATATTCCACTTCATTGTAAAGCCGAGGCCGTCTTCTTTCTCAACGTCTCCGGTAATCTTCGGCCAGGCGGTGGACTCCTCCGCTATCGTTACGACACCCGGGTTTCTTCCGCGGACAAGCGTATTCAGATGACGGAAGAACTCAATCGCCTCAAGGTTCTTGTTCTCACCGTACTTATTCGCGACCCACTCGCCGTCTTTTCTCCCGTAGTCGAGGTACAGCATCGATGCAACCGCGTCGACGCGAAGCCCGTCAACATGCATACATTCAATCCAGTAGAGCGCGTTTGCAAGCAGGAAATTCTTGACTTCCGGTCTGCCGTAGTTGAAGATCTTGGTTCCCCACTCCGGGTGCTCTCCCTGCCTCGGATCGCCGTGCTCATAGAGCGCATAGCCGTCAAATTCAGCCAGCCCGCACTCATCCTTCGGGAAATGCGCCGGCACCCAGTCAAGAATCACGCCGATTCCCTTTTTGTGGAAATAATTGATCATGTACGCAAAATCCGCCGGTGTGCCATATCTCGAGGTCGGCGCATAATAGCCGGTCACCTGATAACCCCAGGAGCCGTCAAACGGGTGCTCGGCAATCCCCATAAGCTCAATATGGGTATATCCCATTTCCCTGAGATAATCAGCCGCCTTCTCCGCAAACTCCCGGTAATTATAATAGCCTTCAACACGATTTTCGGATTCAGGGTGCTTCATCCAGGAGCCGATATGGCACTCATAGATCACCATCGGATCCTTCTTCACATCAAACTCAGCCCTTTTCTTCATCCATGCGGAATCCGTCCATCTGAGCTTCGAAATATCCGTCACGATCGAAGCTGTCCCCGGACGCAGTTCCATCTGGTTGCCGAACGGATCCGCTTTATAGATGCGCTGGTCGAGTGCACCGATGATAAAATATTTATACATGGCTCCGACACCGACACCGGGAATAAAGATCTGCCAGACTCCGATTTCATCCTTATCCGTAATGACATTGGCGTCAACATTCCAGCCGTTGAAATCACCAATAACGGAAACCCTCTTGGCATTCGGTGCCCAAACCGCAAAATAAGTCCCGGCCTCTCCGTTTAAAATCACCGGATGCGCCCCGAGCTTCCTGTACAGATCGTAATGAGTCGCATGCCCGAAATAATACTGATCCATTTTTGTGAATTTGTATTGATTTTCCATGTCCGGCCTCTCCTTATTCTGGGATTTTCTTGTAATTTCGGCATCTTCGCCGTTTATGCCCTCCGGCCGCAGCTTTCTGCCGCCGCAGTATTTCCATTATAATCTTCTTCCGGTGTTTTTGTAAATCCGAAAGAGTGCTGCCTTTGTTTTGCCTGCCGCATTTCCGGGAGTGTCCGGCTCCGGCACGTATTTCACATGCAAAAGTCAGCTTTCATCGCATGTACTGCTTACAAATGATACGTCTCACTGCCTGCATAACGTTCCGCAAGCTCTTCCGTCACACCGCCGAAACGAATGATCTCCCGGTAAAAATGTCCGCTCTTCTTCACAGTCCGTGTCTGGCTCTTAAAATCAATGCCGACCAGGCCGAAGCGCTTCTCCACCCCGTCAAGCCACTCGAAATTGTCAATCAGCGACCAGTGATAATACCGCTCAACAGGAATCTCCGTTCTCGCAATCACACCGAGATGCTCATAAATAAACAGACTTCTGAAGGCATCCTCATTGTCACAGATACCGTTTTCGAGAATCCACACCGGCTTTTCAAGAATTTTCCTCAACTCAGTCATGCACTCCTCAAGACCATTCGGATAAATCTCCCATCCGTAATCGCTCTTCGCGTCCTGCGGCCGGGTCAGATCATCCAGAAGATTATGGACATGGCTTCTCGTATAATAATTGATTCCGAGATAATCCGCGTAAACGCCCTTCTCAAGCTTCGCGTAATTGACCATCGGCTTCCGGAAATCTCCGGTCAGAAATGCGCGTGCCGCCATTTCCTGGAATAAATATCTTTCAAGCCCGGTATTTTTTCTGTCATACGCACTCGAAGGATCTTTCGGTGCAAAAGCCCGCATATGGAGCGCAAAACCAACCTTCGTGTCGCTGTAGCCCATCGCCTCACGCATCCGGTGAATCTTCTGATAAGCCCTGATATGACAGCAGGCCAGCACCGACAGCACCCGGCGGATCTTGAGAGGATTCATCTCCCCCGGCGGAAAGCCCTGACCGCCGTAGCCCATGAAGGTATAGACATTCGGCTCATTGATCGTCACGTAATCCGACACCAGATCTCCGAACATATTGACGGCAAATCCGACAAATTTGAGAAAATACTTTGCATTCCGGGGATCCGAAAATGCCCCCAACTCCTCAAACCAGACCGGGTTCGTAAAATGGTGCAGCGTCATGAGCGGCACGATTCCCCGTTCCTTCATGTACTGAATCTCTTCGCGGTAACGATCTGCCGCCGCCCTGTCGAACTTTCCCTTCTCCGGTTCGAGCCTCGCCCACTCAATCCCGAACCGATAGGTTTCGAGACCGAGAGCACAGGCAATATCAATATCTTCTTTCCAACGGTTCCAGTGGTCGCACGCTTCCGTGATGGACGTATCAAAGTTCTCATGAAGCCGGCCTTTTTTCTCCCAGTCATTCCAGTTATGTCCGGTGTCCCCGCCTTCGATCTGAGCCGCACAGGTCGCAGCTCCCAGCATGAGGCCTTTCGGCAGCCTGTATCCCTTCATAATAATCCCGTTCTCCTTAGATTTGCGAAAATCCGTCCGCTGCGGTTTTCTCTTTATTTTTCTGTTTTATCGTTTTCCGGCTTCAGGGAAGGAATCGTCCCTCACTTACGCTGTAAACGCCGCGGGGCGTGCAGCGAATTTCGGGAATCACCGGAAGAGCCATGAAAGAAAGTGTAATGAACGGCTCCATATCGGCCGGAACGCCCATCTTATGTGCTTTTGCCGTCATCCTTCTGACCTTCTTTGACACGTAGCTGTAGCTCCTGTCGGAGATAAGCCCCATAATCGGAAGCTCGATCGTATCAAACACCTCTCCGTTCTCGACGATCGTCATGCCGCCGTGTGTGCGCTCCAGTTCCCTGACCGCAAGAAGAATATCACGATCATTTGTTCCGATTGCGATAATATTGTGGCTGTCATGTGAAACCGAGGAAGCAATCGCCCCGTTTTTAAGGCCAAACCCCTTGATCGCTCCCACGCCAACCTTTCCGGTCGCGTGATGCCGTTCAAAGACAGCAATCTTGTCAATGCTGCCGTCCGGCTCAAAATAATCCTTCCCCGGAAGCACGAGATCTCTCCTCATCGTAAGAATTTCTCCCGGAAGCATCTGGATCACCGGGAACGGTCTTGTGTCCAGCTTCAGCCTCAGTTTCTCCGGATCAATATCTCCGAGATGAACCGTATCGAGCAGCTGCTCCGGGCACGGCTCCGGTCTGACCCTGAGCATGCTCTCAATATTCTTCCCCTTATAGAAAACCATCTGGGCGTTGAATTCCTTGAGCGAATCCCAGACCACGAGATCAGCGTCATACCCCGGTGCGACCGCTCCGGTTCTCCTTAAGCCGTAGCACCTTGCGGGCTGAATTGTCGCCATCTTGACAGCCGCAATCGGGCTTATGCCCATGCTGACCGCCTTCCTCACATTGTGGTCGATGTCCCCCTCCCGGGCAACATCATCAATATGTTTATCATCTGTGCAGAAACAGAATCCCTCTGTATTGGTATTATTTTCAACAATTCCACGGACGATGTTCTCCAGATTGCGCGCCGCACTGCCCTCCCTGATATGACAGACCATACCCATAGAACGCTCTTTCATGACATATTCATAGGTCGTTCCCTCATGATCTGTTGTGATTCCGGCGAGCACATAGGCGGAAAGCTGCTCATCGGTAAGCCCCGGTGCATGACCGTCCTTCACCTTGCCGTCGAACAGTTCAAGCTTGGCGTTCATGCCCGGGTCGCTGCCGATAACGGCAAAGTCATCCATGACCTCCCCGAGACCCAGCACCCTGCGATTGGAAATATACGGCTTCATCTCCTCCGCCGTCAGCACAGCACCGCTGTCATCGATCGATGTCGCGGGGACACAGCTCGCAATCATCACATAGACGTGCGCAGGTGAATTTTTGGTCTGTTCCAGCAGATAATCGATTCCATCCGTTCCGGAGACATTGGCCGCCTCGTGAGGATCCACAATAAACGTCGTCGTACCGTGCTTCGCCGCCTGCGCGATCAGCACCTGTGGATTCACCATCGTCGACTCCAGATGCAGGTGCGCATTGATAAAGCCGCTGGTGACGTATTTTCCGCCAAGATCAATTTCTTCCTTACCCCGGTAATCGCCGATTCCGACGATCATGCCGTTCGTGATCGCGATATTTCCCTCTTCAACGCGGTCAGTAAACACATTGACGATCTTTGCGTTTTTAAGAACAAGTTCAGCCGGTTCTTCCTTCCGGGCAGCCCGCGAGCAGCCGATGTATTTTTCAAGCTTCATCCTTCCGTCTCCCCTGCGCCAAAAATATTCGCTGTCAAATATAATGGTTTATTATACCATTTCCCTCCTCAAAATAGTAGGCAGATTTGACAAGCCGCTGCGCTTTTTCCCTCTGTTTTTTGTTCTGTTTCGTCACTTCCGCAGTTCAGCGGAGGCCTTTGCACTCAGGCAGGTTCCGGCAAAGATTCCGAATTCCGGCACGGATACTCTGCACAGCCGGCCTGTATTTTAACTCCTGTTATATTTCCCTATCAAACAATACCTGTTAGAATAAAAACAGTTTCTGTTACCCTCGTCAGCATGGATGACAGCCATGCATGACCAAAGTCTGAATGAAAGGATCTAAGTTATGAGTGCTTCCAAAGTTTACTTCACCGATTTCAGAACAAAAATCGGTGTTTCTCTCACTGAAAAGCTTGCCCGTCTGATCAAAAAAGCCGGCATGGAAGAAATCGACATGGACGGCAAGTTCGTCGCCATCAAGATGCATTTCGGAGAACTCGGAAATCTCGCCTTTCTGCGCCCGAACTACGCAAAGGTTGTTGCGGATATCGTCAAAGAAAACGGAGGCATGCCGTTCCTGACAGACTGCAACACGCTTTATCCGGGCAGCCGCAAGAATGCGCTTGAACATCTCGAATGCGCCAGCCTGAACGGCTTCAATTCCATTTCCACCGGATGTCAGATCCTCATCGGTGACGGCCTGCGCGGAACCGACGATGTTCTTGTTCCGGTTCCGAACGGTGAATACTGCACCGAAGCTTACATCGGACGGGCGATTATGGATGCGGACATCTTCATCTCCCTCACACATTTTAAAGGTCACGAATGCACCGGCTTCGGCGGCACCATAAAGAATATCGGTATGGGCTGCGGCAGCCGCGCCGGCAAAATGCAGCAGCACAATCACGGCAAACCGCATGTCGATGAAGAATTCTGCCGCGGCTGCGGACGCTGTGCAAAGGAATGCGGCTCGAACGCCATCAGCTATGAGAATAAAAAAGCTCATATCAACCCTGAGATCTGCAAGGGCTGCGGGCGCTGCATCGGTGCCTGCGCGTTCGACGCCATTGAAAACAGCAACAGCAACGCTTTCGAGGTCCTCGGCTGCAAGATGGCCGAATATACCGCTGCCGTCGTGAGCGGAAGACCGACCTTCCACATCAGTCTCATCACGGACGTCTCCCCGAACTGCGACTGCCACGGTGAAAATGATGCCCCGATCCTTCCGAACATCGGAATGCTCGCCTCCTTCGATCCGGTAGCTCTCGATCAGGCCTGCGTGGATCTGTGCGAAAAAGCGACTCCGTTCCCGAACAGCCAGCTCGGTGAACATCTGTCTGACCCGAACTTCCTTGATCAGGGTGATGTCTTCAAGAACAGCAATCCGAATGTTGCCTGGAAAGAGACGCTCGAGCATGCGGAAAAGATCGGTATCGGCACCCGTGAATACGAGCTCGTTGTGATGAAATAACATCAAAAAGGGACTGGCTTTTGGTCAATGTCATCTTAAGCTTAATGACATTTTGCCTTCGGTCAGTCCCTTTTTCATATTCCGGAAGTGCAGAAAGTTGAAATCCTGCTTAAAATAGGCTATGATAGGTGGAGTTTATCAGGGCACGGGATGGACCAGAGGACCTGCCGCGGGCAGCTCCTTTGATATGCTGAGGCAAATTTCAAGCATTTTCAGGAATTTTTAAAAAATCCCGGCCAAAGGTACCACGAAAGGAAGAACTATGGCTGACAAGGGAAGATATTACATCACTACGGCGATCGCCTACGCATCGGGCAAGCCGCACATCGGCAACACGTACGAGATCATTCTCGCCGATGCGATTGCGAGATATAAACGACAGGAAGGCTATGACGTATGGTTTCAGACGGGGACCGATGAGCACGGTCAGAAGATCCAGGACCGCGCGGAAGCCGCAGGCATGACGCCGAAGGCCTTTGTCGATAAAACCGCAGGCGAAATCCGCCGGATCTGGGACCTCATGGACACCTCCTACGACCATTTCATCCGCACAACGGACGCGCCGCACGAGAGACAGATCCAGAAAATTTTCAAAAAGATGTATGACAAGGGCGACATTTACCTCGGCGAGTACAAGGGAATGTACTGCAAGGAATGTGAAGCATTTTACACGGAATCCCAGCTCGTAAACGGCAAATGCCCGCTCGACGGCTGCGATGTCGAGCCCGCCTCCGAGCCTGCTTATTTCTTCAGAATGTCCAAATACGCCGACCGTCTGATTGACTACATCAACACACATCCCGAATTCATCCAGCCCGAATCGCGCAAGAATGAAATGATGAACAACTTCCTGCTGCCGGGCCTTACCGATCTGTGCGTCTCCCGCACATCTTTCTCCTGGGGCGTTCCGATCGACTTCGCACCGGGTCATGTCAGCTACGTCTGGCTTGACGCACTCTGCAACTACATTACCGGTATCGGTTACGACGCGGATGGTGAAAGCACCGAACAATTTAAAAAATACTGGCCGGCAGACCTCCACCTGATCGGCAAGGATATCATCCGCTTCCATACAATCTATTGGCCGATCTTCCTGATGTCACTCGATCTCCCGCTTCCGAAACAGGTTTTCGGTCACCCGTGGCTGCTTCAGAGCGGCGGCAAGATGTCAAAGTCAAAGGGAAATGTCATCTATGCCGATGATCTCGCGGAGCTCTTCAGCGTAGACGCGGTCCGCTACTTCTGCATCCACGAAATGCCGTTTGAAAATGACGGCGTCATCTCCTATGACCTCATGGTGGAGAGATGGAACTCCGAGCTGGCCAACACCATGGGCAATCTTGTCAACCGCACGATTGCCATGAGCAATAAATATTTCGGCGGCCAGGTTGCCGACAGGGGTATATCCGATGAAAACGGCATCGACGACGATCTGAGGCGTGTGACAGCCGGCACCGCGCAGGCCGTGACCGAAAAGATGGACCGCCTCCGTGTTGCCGATGCACTCACCGAGGTCTTCAATCTCTTCAAGCGCTGCAATAAGTACATTGATGAGACGGAACCCTGGAAGCTTGCCAAAGACGAGGCCTCCTCTGACCGCCTCGCAACAGTCCTTTACAACCTGCTCGACTCGATCTCAACAGGTGCGGCCCTGCTTCACTCCTTCATGCCGTCAACAGCCGAAAAGATTCTGGCGCAGATCAACGCTCCGATGACCGCTTACGACGATCTGGCACATACAGGCAATTATCCGAAGGAAAATACCGTCACCGATGCGCCTGAGATCCTCTTCCAGAGACTGAAGCTCGAGGAAGTGATGGAAAAGGTTGATGCACAGCGCAAGGCTGCCGGTCTTCCAAGTCTCGCAGAGCTTGAAGCCCGTGAAAAGGCCGAAGCTGAGTCTAAAGCTGCCGCAGAAGCCGCTGCAGAAACTGCTTCTCCCGAAAAGGCCGCTCCTGCTGAACCGGTCTATGTGCATAAGGAAGCCTGTACCTATGACGATTTTGCAAAATGTGAATTCCGTGTCGGGGAAATCATCAAATCGGAAGAAGTGAAAAAGTCCAAAAAGCTTCTCTGCAACCAGGTCGATCTCGGAGATAAAGTTGTCCAGATCCTCTCCGGTCTGAGACCGCAGTATACTCCCGAAATGATGGTTGGCAAAAAGGTCATGGTGATCGAAAATCTGGCTCCGAGAAAAATGGCCGGGCTTGAATCACAGGGCATGATCCTCTGCGCTGAAATGCCGGACGGAACGCTCTCCATCATGGTTCCGGACAAAGCGGAAACTCCCGGCGGCTCCGAAATCGGCTGATTTTCAGCCGGCAGGTCATAAAAAATGGTTTAAAATATGATATTTGATACGCATGCACATTACGATGACCACGCGTTTGATGAAGACAGGGAGGCACATCTCGCCTCCTTGTCTCTTCATAATGTCGGGAAAATGATTGACGTAGCCTCAACCCCTGAAAGCATAAGGCGGGTAAAAGAAATTGCCGATACACACGATTTTGCCTACGGTGCGGTCGGCCTTCACCCGGACGAGGTCGGAAAACTCACAGCTCAGATAAAAGATGAAATCTGCGCCTGTCTCAATGACCCTAAAATTGTCGCCATCGGCGAAATCGGTCTCGATTATCACTGGGACATCGAGCCGCACGATGTCCAGATCCGCTGCTTCAAAGAACAGATTCAGCTTGCTCTTGATGCCGCAATGCCGATTATCGTTCACTCCCGCACCGCAGCCGCTGACACAATGGCTGTCATTTCGGAACTGTACGGTACCGGACGCGGCGCCGAAATTCCGAGAAAAGGCGTGATTCACGCCTATCCTGGCTCGCTCGAACAGGCCAGACAGTATACTTCCCTCGGCTTTTATCTGGGGATCGGAGGAGTCATCACCTACCCGACCGCCAAAAAGCTGAAAAAAGTTGTTCAGGGCATCTCCGCCGATCATCTGCTGCTGGAGACCGACTGCCCTTATCTGACGCCGGAGCCCCACCGCGGTGAGCGAAACTCCTCCGTCTATTTAAATGAAGTTGTCCGCACAATTGCGGAGATCAAGAATATGACCGTTGAAGAAGTAGAAGCGGTTACGTGGAGAAATGCCTGCGAACTGTTCGGCATTCGCTGAGACAGCTTCGGCACACGAGCAAACGTGCCGCCGGCACATTTGCTGTACGTTATGACGAGCAAAAGGACCTGCCGGCGGCAGGTCCTTTCATATACTATAGCAAATACCGTCTCATCGGAATTTCGGTTCCGCAGCGAACAGATGATCACTCCGTCTTTTCTTCCACAGTCTCAGGACAGAATCCGCTCCGCCATCTCCGCAGTGAAAACGACCCTGTCAACGCCATCCGCCTCAATCCGGTAAAGGGCATTTGCCGCAAGATGCTCCGCCGCCTGCTCCAGGTCTCGGATGCCGGTCGTCCCCTCGTACAGTCTCAGAAGCACATCCACCGCCTCTTCCGTAACCTCGCACTCACCTTCCCGAAGGCCAAGGCGCTTCAGCACCTTCGGCAAGGAAAATCTGAGGAAGATAATCTTCTTTTCTTCTTTCGTATAATCCGGCAGCTCAATCACCGCAAACCGCGACATCAGCGGCGCGCTGATCAGACGCTTATCATTTGCGGTTGCAATCGGATAGACACCGCCTGTCGGAATCCGGCACTCGATGTAGTTGTCCGTGAAGCCGAGGTTATCAAGCAGTGTCAGCAAAACATCGGCGGGGTTTCCATGTCCGTTACCTGCATTTGCCTTGTCGAGCTCATTGATAATAAAAACCATATTCGACTCCCCGGCCATGGAAAAGGCTTCCATGATAATCCCTGCTTTCGCATTGGAATAAATCCTCGGACTGCCTGTGAGCTGCTCGGCATTACTGATCGAACTCATGTCCAGCACGGCCCACGGCAGCTTTAAAATACGCGCGACAGCATAGGCGATCTGTGATTTTCCGGTTCCCGCAGGTCCGACGATCAGAATGCCGTAAGCCGGCAGTGTGTGGGTCCGGTTGATCTGAATAATCGTCTCCATGATCCTCTGCTTGACCTTCTCCATCCCGTACAGCTCTTCGTCCAGGATTCTTCTGGCCTCCGTCGGGTCAATTGATTCAAAATAATCCGTCTTCCACTGAATATTCATCATGATAGAGAGCGCTCTCTGGGCATGTCTTCTCTCTTCCTGCGTCACCTCTGCCGAATGGGCCACCGCAAGATTTCTTCTTGCCCAGAGACGGATATTGTCGGGCAGAGTCCGCCCGGCGCACATCATGAAATCCGAGATGCTCTGGAGGCTCGTGAGCTTCATATCATCGCCCTCTTCCTCCCTTTCATCATCCATTTCCTCTATTTCTTCATCGGAAATACTGCTCGCCAGCAGTCTCTCGATCATAAACTGAAGGAATCCGTCGGAAGCGGACAGTTTGCGTTCACCGGCGTGTGTAGTCTCGCGGATCCGGTAGACAGCATATCCTTCCTCCGTACATTTTCCGGAGAGCTGGACAGGAATCCGGTGATCCCCAAGCCATCTCAAAAGGCTGGTAAACCGGGCATCCACCTTCAGAATATCTGAAAAAATGCTGCCGCTCTCCGCCTTGAATTCAAAGGCGGACCGGCGGACCGGATTGGTAAAAACACCGGGCGCGTGATGGGGCAGACTGCCGTTCTCCGTGCTCAGAATCAGAATCGGATCCTCCGGCGTCGGCTTCGTCTTTGAAGAGCGAAAGACGGTATAGGTACATTCATTTTCCTGCTCATTGGCTGCCGATGCAGCCGTAAAATCAAAAACCGGCATAATGTTCCTGCCTTTCCCTTATATATGTGTCATGTAAGATTTATTTTCAAGCTTCCTGCTATTTTGAAACCTCTATCACGCAGGTCACGCCGTCTTCAGATTCCCAGACAACCTTCCCCAGCTCTCTTAAACCTTTTTCATTGAGCTCCGGATATTTTTCCCGCTCAAGCGCTCCGATGTAGAGATAACTGATATTATATTTCTCTATCAGCGTTTCGACAAGAGCGTGATCCTCTGAGGTGTAAATTTGCTCCGCCTCCTCATTTCTCTGCCGGACGATCTCATAATCGTTCCGCCAGAGCCACTCATGAGTCACCCATCCGAGAACAGTCGGAAGTCCCGTGGCCACAGAGATTCTGGCATAGTCGGAATAGCTGTCGCCCGGAGCTTCCAGCAGAACCGGAGTCCCTTCAACATTTTCTCTGAGCCACGCGATCGCCTCCGCATCCGAAGGATAGTCCTCTTCAATAAATACCGAAGCATCAGAGCCGATGCGGTCACCGGGAATCAGAATGCTGCCAAACCAGGAACTCACCCCCCGAACGGTATAACCGGCCGTCAGAAGCAGCAGCACAAGCGCACTTGCACGAGCCGCTCCTTCGACCCGATTCAGTATGGCTGTTTTTCCGTTCAGACGAAGTCTGTATTTTCCGACAGCAGCCCCGCTCACAAGCACATAAGGCATCACAATGGCAAACAGCAGAAAGGCACAGTAGGTCAGTTTAAACATCGTGTTGGCCCTGTAATACTCCGCCCCGTAGATATCCTTCACATAAACAAGCTCCGGAAGAAGGACAAGCCCGAGTGCACAGAGACCGAACAGAAGAGCCGTAAGATCAGGAATCGCAAGTCTTAATCCCGCTGTTTTCTTCCGCCGCTCACAGATAAGCCGAAGCAGAAAACCCAGGAAAATGCAGGTCGGCAGCCCCCACAGCACAGCCAGCTGCCTCAGCAGCGTATGTGAATGGGTGAGACCGTACCCCTGGATGAATTCCGAAAATGACGATGTAAACGGATAAGCTGCCGCCGCACCGATCAAAAACACCGCCGCTGCCTGACCGGCTGTCACCATGCAGAAGCGCAGCCTCTCTCCTCTGTAAGTCCGCAGGTTCACGAAAAACAGAATCGAACCGCAGATGACATAGCAGACCGGAAAATCCGCCGCATTTGTCCATCTGAAGAGGCCCGTAAAAATACCGATCAGCACAATCTCCAGTCTCACGACAGGAAATCTCTCCCGACGTTTCCGACTCTGCTTTTGCGCCCACGCATAGGCAACCGCAAGGACCGTAAACACAAAGATCAGATTGACATAATGAGCATGCAGATCCCCAAGAATCGAAGAATAGGCAGGAAATTCATGAATCGTCTTATCCGGGAGGTCGGGATCATAGCCGATATACCTCGTTGCTGACGCAAACCAGTACGAATCTTCCTCCCCCGTCAGAAGCGACCGAACTGCCTCCGGCAGACCATAGACGAGATAGTGACCGGTACCGCAAAAAGCGGATGCAAGACCGGCCAGGAGACCTCCGGCCCATGAACAGCCCCCGCGGACAGACGACTTCCGCCCGGCACTTTCCCGAAGCCTGTCAGAGAGCATCTGACAGACGAGCGAGCAGGGAAGCATAAAAGATCCCGCTGTCACAAGCGCGCGCATGGCGTTGTAGGCAAGCCCCGCCGAAACCCCTGTCAGCTTCATTAAAAATGCCGCCGCATATTGCCCTCCGTAATAATAATTGACAGTTTCGCCGGCAAACCATGTGTCTTCAAACGGCAGCTTAGTACTTCGTTCCATCGCGGTCAGAAAACTGTAATCCATAAACTTTTCCGTTCCCTTAGCCTCCGGTCTGAAGCCAATGACGTACATGCCAAGAAGCATCAGAAAGAGGAAGAGGATCTCCTCTGCAGCGACAGTCCGCACTTCCGGAAACCGGAGATGGACACGCTTCTCTGCCCCGTGCAGACTGCGAACCAGCAGCATCGTTCCCCAGTTGACCGCAGTAAGAAGCGCAGTTATAAGAAGCGCACTCCCTCCGGTAAACGGCAGCAGCTCCGCAGAGACCAGACACCACAGAGACCAGCCGCTCAGAAGAAGCCCGATTATTTTTGAAAAAAGCCAGCCGCGGTCCGCAAATCTTTGAAAGACCGCCCCTGTGAGCGGCATAAAAGCAACCCCGATAAATAGCAGCGCCAGCCACCATTTTAAAACTGCAGTCATATTTCCTTTCCCATACATCGCTGTCCCGGTAAAGCAGATATTTGAATCCCGCCCTCATACCTTCGTTAAATACAGCATTTTTTTTGAACAGACAAACAGTATGCCTAACCAAAATCAAAGTGACATTCAGCTAATTTCGTATTATTATAACATGTATATCTGCGGAATATTCGATCTTTTACCGTTCTTTCACGAATAAAAGATTTCTGCAGACGTCATCATGTGATGCGCCGGCGGTGCACCGCATGGGGCTATGATTCCGGGCGTTTCAGGGAATCGGTAAAATACTCACATCAAAGTTCCGGAACTGGATACAGTTCTGTCAGCTAACACATTTTTATAAAGGAGAAATATCATGGCAAAATGGGTATGCAACGTATGCGGTTATGTTTATGAAGGCGATGCAGCTCCGGCAGCATGTCCTCAGTGCAAGGCTCCGGCTTCCAAGTTCACAAAGCAGGAAGGAGAAATGACTTGGGCAACGGAGCACGTCATCGGCATCGCTGAAGGCGCCAGCCAGGATATCCTTGATGACCTCCGCGCCAATTTCAACGGCGAATGCTCAGAAGTCGGTATGTATCTTGCGATGTCCCGCGTAGCTTTCAGAGAAGGCTATCCGGAAATCGGCCTCTATTGGGAAAAGGCTGCTTACGAAGAAGCTGAACACGCTGCAAAGTTTGCTGAGCTTCTCGGCGAAGTTGTCACAGACAGCACAAAGAAGAATCTTGAGATGCGTGTTGAGGCTGAAAACGGCGCAACAGCAGGAAAAGCTGATCTTGCAAAGCGTGCTAAGGCTGCAGGTCTTGACGCAATCCATGATACCGTTCATGAGATGGCCAAGGACGAGGCAAGACACGGCCGCGCATTCGCAGGACTTCTCAAGAGATATTTCGGCTAATGACAAGTCCCGAATCAGTTTGCTTTTTTAAGAGAGAGTGAGATTAAAACTTCACCCTCTCTTTTTTCATCATAACGTACAGAAAACGTGCCGTCGGCACGTTTTCCTGATGTTCTCTATTCTTAATTCCGCACAGTCCCGGCACTGACAAATGTTCCTGTGCACTTTCCGGCTTATGAGGCCTTTCCGCTCTGCATATCAAGGAACGGGAGATGCCACTCCGTACCCGTTTTAAATTTTTCCAACGGATTCTCCGGTGTGCTGTCCGATTCCGCAGCGTTTTCAGCCATCGATTCGACCGCATCCGACGGAACGGATTCCATCTCTTCGGCAGCTGATTCCGCTGCGCTGTCAGCCATAGCACTGTCAATCACTGCAGCAGCGCTTTTAATTCCCTGTATTTCGTCAGCCGTGCTCTGTACAGACTCCGCTGCACTTTGCACCGGCTCCACTTCCGTGACAGCTGATTCCACCGCACTCTGTACCGGCTCTGCCGCTTCAAGGGCAGACTCCGCTGTGCTCTGTACCGGCTCTGCCGCTTCAAGGGCAGACTCTGCTGTACTCTGTACCGGTTCCGCTCCCGTGACGGCTGATTCCGAAGTACTCTGCACCGACTCCACCTCTGCGATCGATGGCTCAGCCGTACTTTGTATCTCCTCAACGCTCTCAGCCGCAGCGGCCGTCTGAACAGATTCCGCGGCTTCGGCAATCGATTCCGCAGCAGCACTTTGGACAGATTCGACTGTCTCCTGAACGGATTCAGAAATGGTTTCCATTGATTCTACCGTCACAACCACTTCAGGCGGAACCGAGGCAGTTGTTTCCGGAAGCGGCTCGATGACAGATTCAGCGCCGTCCCTCTCCGCTGCTTCAGCTGCGGACTCCGGTGCGGAAACAGTTTCAGATTCCGCTTCTGCAGGAACACTTGAGGCTTCTGATGATGTACCGTAATCAGGTGCTTCCTCCTGCACTGCTACAAAACCGAAATCAGAGATCGTGCACCCAAGTTCCGGATGCTGAGCAAGGAACGCCTCAAATTCCGAATAGCATCTGGCTGCGCCGCTGCTGACAATCGTCCGAAGCGACTCCGATTCCATAATCCCATCAAGATCCGACTCCACCAGTTCATAGTCAATCGCGTCCCCTGCCTTATAGTCGGCGAGAAGAATGGTTCCTTCCACAATTGTATTGACCGGAATTCCGGAGATTGTAATATTGTTGACCTGAATAGCCGCAGCATTTTCAATATTACCGTAGCTGAGTCTGATCTTAGTCGTATAGGAAGCCGTGATGTCCATATCACTCAGCTCCTGATTCATCTCACTGACGAGGAGCAGATCATCATCTTCAGCAGCAAGAGAGAAGCTGCTGCCGTCGGCGCCGGTCTTCACTGTTACAATTGTTGACCCGTCTTCATTCTGGGTTCCGGCGTTGGCGATAAAGCCATGTACCGCATCGACAGACTCCTTCTGAATGTCAACAAAATCCTTGACAGTGACTTCGCACGAATCCGATTTGTCATTACTGGTAGTCACCGTCACCGTGCAGATTCCGCTGGCCTGCGCATAGACGGTTCCGTTCTCATCTACCGTTGCAACAGAATCATCATCCACGGACCAGACGACATCCTTGTTCTTGGTCGTCGGCGGGAGAATCTCGTAATTGAGCTGCTCGCTCTCACCCGTGATCATTTCAATACTCGTCTGACCAAGATGGATTTCTTTCGCGACATAGTGCGACTGATAATAAAAATATCCGATGACTCCGCCAATAACCGCAGCCGCCAGCAGGATAATAAGGATGATCTTCATCCGGTTCGGCTTCTTTTCACTCTTCGCCGCATCAGCATCAAAGCTCTCGGTTTGCTTCTTTTCGAAAGTTTTTCCGGTCTTGACATTCTGTGTCGATCCGGCTTTTTCCGAAGCACTCACAGCCGCACCGACTCCGGCTGCCTGAGCAGATGAAACTGCCGCAGCTGTTTTTTGATCTGTCTTTTGGGGTTTCGCTGCAGCTGCCGCAGTCTGACCTGTTTTTTTGACGGATTGAGCAGCGGTTTTCGATGCCTGTCCGCTCCCGTCTTTTTTCACACTCTGTACGAACTTCTTTTCGTCTGCGGTCTGATTATTTTTTTTCACATCGGAAGCTGACGCATTCTGACCCTTTTTCGAAGCTGTTCCCGAAGCAGCTTTCGAAGCCTTTTTCGTACCAGACTTTTTTGATTCTTTCTTTCCTGCTGCTGAGATATGCATTCCCGACCCGCACATCGGACACACTTTATCGTTCTGGCTGACTTCGTTCCCACACCGCGGACACTTCATTGCGCTGCTCCTTCCTCTCTGTATAAGCTTAATGATAAGCCCTGATTATCATACCATTCTTATATTTTTCGCGAAAATCTCATGAAACGAGGAGTGCCCCGGCGGTCTCCCGCCGGGGCGATTATTATGAAAAATCGTCGTGAGGTTTCGCTCACATTATTGGCATATTGTACAGCACTTGTTCCTGTGCTGAATAAATATTATCAATATTTTGTGAACAATCTGTGAACAAAACGCTCTTCATGGATATTTTGCACAATTGTGAACTTCCAGAAAAAGTAGCCCTAAATGTAAATTTAACACCTGTGAGACC
>R11__coassemble_384_pt1 | contig 30189 bp, 22 predicted proteins | sample R11__metabat2_low_PE_006 | metagenome-assembled genome bin R11 | reverse complement strand
ATGACCCCAAGCAGATTCGAACTGCTGTTACCGCCGTGAAAGGGCGATGTCTTAACCGCTTGACCATGGGGCCTTAATCATCTGCTTTTCAAAACAGAAAACTCCCCGAGTAGGGCTCGAACCTACAACCCCTCGGTTAACAGCCGAGTGCTCTACCATTGAGCTATCGAGGAATAAATCATCATGCCGTTCCTTACTTACACCAATATCCGGCACGAATGTTATAATAGCAGAAAATTCCTCATCCTGCAAGAGGTTTTTTCAGGGACTTTTAAGAAAATAAACCGAAATCTGTTTCCGGCCAGTCCGTGAAGCTTCCCCAAATATTTTTCAAAAAAGGGTTGCAATTTCGCCTGAACTCTGATAAAATTCATTTTGCTGTTTGAGATCTGTACAAACAGTAACAGAATATCGCTCTTAGTTCGAGCATCTTGTGGAGAAGTACCCAAGCTGGCCGAAGGGACACCCCTGGAAAGGGTGCAGGTCGTTAATAGCGGCGCGAGGGTTCAAATCCCTCCTTCTCCGCTCCAAAAAGCACTGATTTGATCAGTGCTTTTTGTTTTATCCGGTCACATTGCGAATACTCGCCACCAAAGGCGCGTCCGCCCGTCCTCTGTCGGTGTAAGCGCCCACGCCTTAATTGTCAAGCGAAAGGATTATCCCATGCCTTCACGAAACAGCTCCTCTGCCTCAGGAAAAACCTCTGATGAGCCCGTTCTGTCCTGGAACAAGATTATGCTTGTTATCCTCGTCTGCGGCTGCCTCATCAACATGATCACCGCAATCAGCACCATGAGCGGATATCCGTACTCCCAGCAGGGCTATGCTCCCGAAGATTTTTACAATGCGTATCCCGGCCTCAAAACCTGCGACCTGATCTACAGTATCGGTCTTTTCCTGGCTGCCGCCCTGAAGCTTTTGTCCTTCTATCTGCTCAAAGGCTTCAAAAAAGCCGGACCGATTCTTCTCGCAGTCACATATTTCTATTGCATCGCTCTCGGCTTCGGCTATCTTATGCTGGCCACGAAAGCGACCGGCGTAAGCATGTTCAGCTCAACCTCTGTTATGAGCAGGGTTCTGCTCGGGATTCTGCTTGTCATCAACATTATCTATTACTATCGCTTCAGACAGTATTTTAAAAAGTAAGCTCCAAACGGTGCCGACGGCAAGATCATCATTTCACTTCACCACAGTGCGGAGAATTCCGCGTATCCGGGCATTCTCATCCCTGAGTGCAAGCAGCTCATTTCTCAGTTCCATCGACCGCTCTTCATATCGGGTAACCAGAATCTCTGTTGCCTCAACCAGGCTCCTCATTTTTTCCATCAGAATGTTCATCACCGGCAGAAGCTCCGGAAACCGTTCTTTCGCATAAACACACATCGGAAGATAATACGTCCGCGTCTGATAGATATAGCCCTTGGCCCTCCAGATGGAAGCATCGCCGAGCCGTTCGACTACACTGCTGCAGTCCGTCAGCTTTACAAGCATCGCCAGCTTGTCCCCATGCTCCCGCATGCCCCGGTAAAACGCCAGATGATCTTCTTCCGTTGTGTAATCCCGGCTCGCCATTGTCTTTACGGTCTCATAAACACGTTCATCCAGCCCGTAAACCGATACGATGTCGTGCTCGTGCGCCTCTGACAGCACGTGCCCGATCAGCTCGTGGGTCAGTGCCGCAGCGCAGAGAATGTCCTCTTCCCCGCTTTCAAGCGGTACATGCAGATCTATCAGCATCCGGCACACAAAGAGGCAGTGATAAACAAACGGAAGCGGCCGTGGATTTCCTTCCGCGTCATTGATCTTGCCCCTGTACAGGCCATCGTACCCGGCCCGTACTAACGGCAGCGCAAGTGCGGTATTAAACAATTCTTTTTCATATGCGTAGGTCTCGACGTACCGATAAATTTCTTCGTACGTCCAGACCTCATCCGTCCGGAAGACCAGCGGGCCGTTGTCAATCCGGGCGAGCGCAGCCGCAACTCTTTTTCGAAAATCGAGATTTTCCGACATAAACCTGCTTCCCTTCGTTCGCAGACTCATCTGTCCGTTTTTTCCATCATCCGTTTTAACTCAGCCCGAAGCCGGGCATTTTCCTTCTGCGCTTCACTGATCTGTCCGACAAGTTCTTTTTCCATCGCCTCATAGCGCTCAACAAGAATATCCGCCGTCTGCGTCAGCGTAATGATTTTATCCTGCAGAATTTCAAACACCGTAAAAAGCTCCGGATAATGTGCCTTTGCATAGAGACACATAGGAAAGAAATAAGTCCTTGTTTCACCAACGTATTCATGAGTCTTCCAGATCGACATATTGTAGAGGTCCTCGACATTATTGCCGCGATCAGACAATTTAACCAGAAGTGCAGCCCTGTTTTCCTGAATTTTCCGGAAATAGAGCGCATGCTCTTCATCGGACCAGGTTCTGTCTTTTGAGAGAAGCTTTACCGTCTCATAGACCTTGGAATCCAGATGAAACTTCGTGACCAGTTCCCGGCCGCCGTCCTCAAACGGAATGTCCTCAATCATATCATGGCAGAGCGCCGACGCAAGTACCACGTCCTCCTCTTCTTTTGGAATCGGCATGTGAAGATCAGCCAGCATCCGGCACACCATCAGGCAGTGAATCACATACGGCAGACGATAAGAGACTCCGTCCTTTACTGTACAGGCCTTCCGATGGCTGCCGTCATGAATTCCTCTGGCAAGCGGAAGTGCAATACAAGTGTTAAACAATCGATTCGCCTGCGCATAATATTCAATATATTCATAGGGTCTTCGGATCATCCAGAACTCGCTCTCATCATAGGCAAGGGTATCCCTGCCGATTGCATCGAGGACCTTCTCAACTCTCTTCCGGAAACTGCTCAATTTTTCCATCTCTGTGATTTCCTCACCGGCTGTCATCCTCTTTGGCATGTTTCTGCTCTTTTTTTAAGGCAGCGAAGCATGAGACACACCGGGGAAGCGCCCTTGTCTTTTATTCAGAATTATAACCGATAATGAAGTCCGTAAAAAGTATAATTTGCGTTTTCATGAAATACATCTCTACATTTTTTGTGCTCTGTATGTTAAAATTTGTTATATCACTTCATGTAATGATTAAGGTACCAAAAGGATGCTGACGGATTGTTTCGTGCTTTGCACTCCCAGGATTCTCCCACATTCCGCGCTCCCATGTCTGAAGTGCCTTTAAGCGTTGTTTTCCACCGCTTTTCTTAAAAGCCAACAGTCTCCGGGCGTCTGAGCGCGGGAGCCCGGAAAAGCAGAGCTGCCGGTGCCTCACAGCGGCAAAGCCAAAGGATCTGCCGCAGGCAGCCCCTTTGATATGCAGAGGCAAAGCAACAGCGGTTTCATATCGCAACCCGCCGGAGGTGTTCATGAAAAAGCCGTCAAAAAATACACTGCTTCGCACCCTGATCAACGGGATATCCGGGATCATCATTTTTGTCTGCCTCATTCTGTTCCTGGTCCATGTCCAGAATTCAGCCACCATATACCGCACAAACCAACTCTGCAGCGCTACACTGGACCGGGTTGTTTCGGCTCTCGATGAAAATTCAGAGGATGTCGAGCGTCTGATCAGACGCTACCACAATATCAATCAGAACATCATCAACAACCTGAATATTCTCTTTTCAACCGGCCGCTATGACTATCTCATGACTCTTTCAGACGAGGAAAAAGCGCAGTATTTTTCAGAGATGCAGGAGAGCACCGAGACAGAATATCTGTATGTAATCAGCAAAGACGGCTGCGTTCTCCTCGCCTCCGACATCGATTTGATTGGTACAAGCGTGATTGATGCCGGTGCGCTGACCAGAGAGCAGCTCGATTATCTCACAACTGTAAACAACGAGCGCACCGGAACATATTTTTCAGACGAATACGGAAGTTATACCTATTCCCCTCTCTCGGTGGATTCCGATGTATACGGGTTAAAGCTTTACATCTACTCAACGCCGATCTACAAGATGGACGGCAGTATCACTGACGCCTTTATCATCTCCGGTGCCAATGCCGAAATTCTGGAGACGCAGTTTGATGCCCTCACAGATATCGGCAGCATCCTGAGCAATATCACTGTGGGAACGGACGGCTTCATCTTTGCGATCGACCGTGAATCAGGCAGCTTCCTCTATTTCGACAATCATGAGACTGTTCTGACAGGCCGCTCCCTTTCTGAATTCGGCCTTACTGCGGATGTCTTTCTGAAAGGAAAGGGCACAACCGTTAAAATCGACGGCACGAACTATTACTGCGTTTCCAGAAAATACAGTTCGAGCGTCTACGGAAACTACTGTCTCATCACCGCATCCCTCGAGTCCGGTGATCTTCGGGACTCCAACCGCTTCATTCTCGGATGGACCATTCTCGCGGTCCTCATAACAATCGCGCTCGTTACGATCTACGGCGTTCTGCTTCGGAACGACTTCATCAAAACCAAACATGTTCCGGACTCCAAAGTGATCAGGCGGACAAAGAAGCATGTGATCTATTTCAACCGTTCTATTGCCAAAGGGATGTCCCTCGCCGGCGCTGTCGGTCTGCTTTTTGTCTTCATTTCCTCTCTGCTGATCCAGACCTGTTTTTCATACTCCGCTGCCGTCAATGAATCCGTGACTACACTGACGGAAATTGATGCCCGCTTTCAGATCAATGACGAGCTGGACAGTGCCATCCGCACTTACTACTCGAACCAGTACCTTTCAGCCAATAAGATCATTTCCTACATTCTTGAGGAATCTCCCGAGCTCGTCTTCAGTTATGATGCGGCCAGCGACAATACTTATACTTATACCGAAATCGATGAACACGGCAATAAAACCGCTATCCCGGATCAGTACGGCAATCCCGTACAGTCCGAATCGAACTCTGCCTACCTTCAGTATCTCTGTTCACTCAACAATCTCGAAAATATCTTTGTATTTGACGAAAACGGCCGGACGATCGCCACGAGCGGCAGCCACTGGTATTTTGAAATCAGTCAGGACGAAACAGAGCAATCCTATGAATTTAATGATGTTGTAAATGGCAAGACCGATGAACTTGCTCAAAGTGCCCAGGTCAATGAAGAAGGAAACTATACCAAAGTTCTCGGCGTAAAATTCTTTTACTACACTTACGAAGATGCTGACGGAAGTACGGTTTATACAACCCGGACAAATTATGAGAAACAGGAAAGCGGCAGCTGGGACGGAAGTCTCATCACCAGACACCGTTCTCTTGTCCAGACCGTTGTTTCCGGAGACCTAATCTCAGAAATCACGGCCAGCACTTCTCTGTCCAATGTGATCTCACAGGTTTTCATTCCCAACAGCGGAACGCTCCGGGTCTTCGCAAATACCGATGAGCATGAAATGCTCTACTCGCCGAATAACTACGAAATAGGGCAGACAGCAGCCGAACTCGGATTTTCAGAAAACATGTTCAGCGGCTCCTACAACGGTTTCATGAAAAGCGGCGGCACCGAATACTTTATCTGCAGCAGATATGTAGACGGCTATTTTGCCGCTATTGTCACGCCGGTCTCATCCATTCTCTCCTCCGTAACGGCAATCTCTGTGATCTCACTGGCAGCGACACTGCTCTACCTTCTGATCCGCTCCGCTTCCATTACAATTCATGATGAAACAGATGAAGCTGCCTACACCGCTGTAAAAAGCGACGCCTCGGAAATCGACAACAAGACGGTATACATCACAATGCCTTCCGGAAAGATCAAGAAAGTCAAAGCGGCGGCATCTCGCTGGAACGATGCCAGAACCCCCTGGAAGCGCAAGGACGCCGGTGAAAAGCTTCTGACTATCTCCCGCATATTTATCACTTTCGGCATTATACTGATTGTCATCGCCTACCTGATGGCGAAGCGGGAGAACCCCGACAACCTGTTTGTCTACATCCTCCACAGCAACTGGGACAGGGGCTTCAATTTCTTCGCTCTGATAAAATCGCTTGTTCTCCTGACCGGCACCATCCTGTTCCTTTACTTCCTGAGAGGCATCACGATCGTCGCCTCTGCTTCACTTGGAACCAGAATTGAGACCATTTTCAACCTGGCGGTCTCCATCTCCAAGTACATTGCCCTGATTGCCGTGATTCTCTACTGCTTCTATCTGTTCGGCTTCGACTCAAAGTCGCTCATTGCATCAGCCGGCATCCTGTCCGTCATCATCGGTCTCGGATCGCAGAGCCTGATTGCGGACATTCTGGCAGGTATCTTTATCGCAGTTGAGGGCGAATTCCGGGTCGGCGATATCGTGACGATAAATGAGTTCCGTGGGCAGGTAATCGACATCGGGCTCCGCACTACGAAGATCCAGGATATCAGCAACAACATCAAAATCTTCAACAATACTGCAGTCAGCGGAGTTATCAATATGACGAAAAATGTGTCCTTCGCAGCCTGTACAATTTCCATCGAATATGGGGAAGACCTGAAAAAGGTCGAAGATATTCTCAACGCTGAACTGCCCTACATCAGAGAACGCATTCCTCTGATCGGAGACGGTCCTTACTACAGAGGGGTAAAAGCGCTCAGCGACTCAAGTGTTGACCTGCTTGTTGTGGCTTCCTGCAATGAGCAGCAAAGGATTCAGCTGGAAAGAGATCTCAATCGGGAACTCTATCTGATCCTGAACAAGCACAATATCAACATCCCGTTCAATCAGATCACGGTCTCCTACCTTGATCACGAAAAAAAATAAACCTCAAAACGCCCCGGCAATGAGCTGCCGGGGTGTGCATTTTTGATCATTCTGCCCAAAATCAATCAGGACATCAGTTTTCAGGGAGGTCAAGAGATGAAGTCTATCAGAAGCATCTACAAGGTCGGCCGCGGTCCTTCCAGTTCACACACCATAGGCCCCGAGCGTGCCTGCCTCTGTTTTAAAGATAAATACCCCGATGCCGATGCCTTTCGGATCGACCTCTACGGTTCACTCAGCAAGACAGGCCGGGGGCACGGAACCGACCGCGTCATCCGGGAAACACTCGCGCCTTTCCCGACAGAAATCAACTTCCGGGAAGAGCTCCCCACTGACATCACACATCCAAACACAATGGATTTCTTCGCACTTCGAAACGGCATCGAACTCGGGTCCTCCCGCATCATCTCCGTCGGCGGAGGTGACATTAAGATCGACGGGATTCTTTCAGATGCCGGTTCCGAGGAAATTTATTTTGAAAATTCCTATGCTGAAGTTTCAGAATTCTGCCGTTTTCGAAGCCTGGACCTCGCGGAGTATGTTGTCTTCTGCGAAGGTGACGAGATCCTGGATTTTTTGAAAAACATCTGGAACGCTATGAAAGCTTCCATCGCCGAAGGACTCTCCGCAAGCGGAATTCTCCCCGGAGGTCTGAAAATTGAGCGCAAGGCAAAGCATCTTTTCGAAACTCCGCTCGAAGGAGAGACGCCTCAGGTCCGGGAAAGCCGTCTTATCTCCGCTTACGCCTTTGCTGTCAGCGAGCAGAACGCGGACTGCGGGACGATCGTCACCGCGCCGACCTGCGGCTCCTGCGGCATCATTCCAGCCTCACTTTACTACGTACAGCAGCAGCGAGGTCTTTCCGACGATGATATTGTCCGCGCACTTGCAGTCGCCGGTCTTTTTGGCAATCTCATCAAGCACAATGCCTCCATCTCCGGAGCGGAATGCGGCTGCCAGGCAGAGATCGGCAGCGCCTGTTCCATGGCTGCCGCCGCACTCACCTATCTGTCCGGACTCGGCATCGATAAGACTCAGTACGCTGCCGAGATTGCACTTGAGCACCACCTCGGGCTCACCTGTGATCCGATCTGCGGTCTGGTTCAGGTTCCCTGCATCGAAAGAAATGCGGTATCGGCCATGCGGGCCATGAATGCCGCGCACCTTGCCTATTTTCTTTCAGACACCCAGAAAATTTCCTTTGATATCGTCGTCCGGACAATGTACGAAACAGGAATCAGCATGAATGACCGCTTCCGGGAGACCGCTGAAGGCGGTCTTGCCAAAATGTATAACCGCCGGCACAGATAAAAACATCCCCGCATAAAAACTGCGGGGATGTTATATTCCTATATTGTATAATGTTCGGAAAACCTGCCGGCGGCACGTTCTCCATCGCCTCAGCATACAAAAACAGCCAACGGTCATGCTGCCGTATTGCTGTATTCAAGGATCAGAGAAGTATATTCCGTTCCTAACCAGCTGAACAGCTCTTCCGCACTCGGCATACGTCCCTCGAGTTTTCGGAAGGTACTTACAGCCACTTCCATCTTCTGTCTCAGCTCACACATAAGCTCTTTGTTCAACATCATAAGCACCGTCCTTTCTTAATCATACCGGATGTCTTTCGGATGTAAAAAAGATAGCTTAAGATTGTGAGCGTCCTGTGTTCGAATTTTGTAAAATATATTACGGAATTTGAAGTTTTTTTATCCCCAGTTGAAGGTCAGCATGCCGACAGCATAAATCACGATCGTACAGATCGGAACAAAATAGCAGAAGACCGGCTTCATCCAGGCCTGTACTTTAAGCCCTTTTCCGGCATTGGCTTCTTCCAGAAAATGATCCCAGCCCCAGCCGGCGCGGCTGCAGCAAAATACCGCAATCACAAATGATCCAAGCGGAAGCAGATTGGTGCTGACGATGAAATCCCAGAAATCAAGCCAGGCCGTTCCCTCTCCAAACGGATGGAAATTCAACACGCTGTAGCCGAGTGCCGTCGTCAGCGCAATGATGAAGATGCCGATCCCGCACACCAGGCAGCCCTTCTTCCGGCTCCAGCCGGTAAGTTCGCGTGTACAGGCCAGAATGTTTTCGCACACGGCAAGCACTGTTGAAAAGGCAGCAAATACCATAAAGAGGAAAAACATCGTTCCCCAGATTCTGCCGCCCGGCATATCATTGAAGACGGTTGTCATCGTATTAAAGAGAAGCGCCGGACCGGCCGTCACTTCCTCCCCATAGGCAAAGCAGGAAGGAAAGATGATAAAACCGGCAGTAATCGCAACGAACGTATCGAGCAGGATGACATTGACCGATTCCCCCAAAAGAGTTCTGTCCTTGCCGATGTAACTTCCAAAGATCGCCATGGAGCCGATTCCGATCGAAATAGTAAAGAACGACTGATTCATTGCCCGGACAATCACGACCGGCCTGAAATCACTGAAATCGGGAAGCAGATAAAACTTCAATCCCTCAGCGGCTCCCTTGAGCGTGACCGATTTGACCGCAAGGATCACCATCAGCACCATGAGCACCACCATCATATACTTTGTCACCTTTTCAAGCCCACCGGAGAGATCCATTGTCAGGACCACAAAGGCGATCAGAACAACCGCGGCAAGATACCCGACATTGACAGCCGGATCGGAAATCATTCCGGAAAAGCTGAGTCCTTCGCTTTTTCCCGTCAGAAAGCTCACAAAATAATACAGGAGCCATCCGGTCACAACCGTGTAAAAAGCCATAAGACAGATGTTCCCAATAAAGGCAACCACGCCATGGATATGCCATTTTGCACCGGGTTTCTCGAGCTTCTGGTACATCTTTACCGGACTTGCCTGCGAAGCTCTGCCGAGCGCAAACTCCATTGTCATGGCAGGCAATCCCAGAAGCAGCAGGCAGATGATATAAATCAGGACAAAGGCGCCCCCTCCGTTCCGTCCGGTTTCCCAGGGAAATTTCCACACATTGCCGCAGCCGATCGCACACCCCGCGCTGAGCAGGATAAATCCAAGTCTGCTGCCAAGTCTTTCTCTTTTCATGTTAACGCTCCACCCTTTTGATTATTTTTCAGGCATTGACACTGCCCGGCACCCATTATATCAACAGCCATCGCCAACTCCCTTGTTTCGCGCCGCCGTCTTTTTTACCCTCCGATTTTCATAAGCTTTTTAACTGCTGATACTGATCGCCCTGATAGACTCGTCTCCGGAAGCTTTCACGATGAAGCCAATTTCCGTTGAGGAACCGGCCGTGATCGCCTTATTCCAGGACAGCGGCGTAATCGTCAGAGTCTGCCCTGATTTTTTATAATCGGCACACCAGCTGTTATCGAGCGAAAACGCTGCCGACATCGTTACCTTCAGCGTCCATCCGCTGCTGGTTTTGCTTCCGGTATTTTTAACTGTGACCGAATACTGCGTATAACAGCTGCCGCCGCTTTTCCAGGAATTCACCTTCCTTGCGGTCGAGGTCAGCTTCACAGTGCCGCTGCTCTTAGCTGATTCTGAAGATGAGGAGGGGGACGGTGTTGGCGTTGGTGTCACCACGCTCTTTCCCGTATACTGTTTGACGAGCCAGGAGCCGGAAGCGCTCAGATCCGATGAACTCCATCCGCTTTTTTTCGTACATCCGGACTTCAGCAGTGCGCAGGTCTCATTTTTATTGGACAGATTCCAGCACACCCGGCCGACACCGTACTTATTCAGCAGGGTCATCCACTTATTTCCCTGTGCAGTGTTTGCCTTTCCCCCGCCGGAGGCCTCGCTGATCCCGAACTCCGTCACAATCACCGGCAGTTTTTTCTTCAGAACCGCCTCAAGCCGATTACGCATACTCTCCTGATGAGTTCCCGCATAAAAATGAAACGCATAGGCAATATTGGAATAACCGGTAATCGGGCTTGCACAGGCCTTCTCCACATCCTGAGACCAGGTCGGCGTCCCGACAATGATGATGGCTTTCTTATCAACACTGCGAATCGTCTTGATGATCGTCTTTGCGTAGGCCCTGATATTGCTCCAGCTGCCTCCGCTTCCGTTCGGTTCATTACAGATTTCATACAGGACATTTTTATAGCCGGAATATTTCTTCGCGACCGTCTTGAAAAATGAATTTGCCTGTGATTTATAAGTAAGGGGATTGCCGTCACTCAGAATATGCCAGTCAATAATGACATACATACCCAGATCATTCGCGTACTTCACCCCCTTGTCGATCAAAGCGAGAAGCTGCGTTTTATTTCCTCCGGTGCAGTAGCCGTTATACTCGGCAGAATACATAGCAAGGCGGATTGTATTGACGCCCCACTGATCTCTCAGCGTTTTAAAGGCTGCCTTGGATATATAATCCGGATACCACGCAATGCCGTGAGTGGAAACACCTTTTATGACAAATGTTTTTCCGGAGGAATTGACGACCTTCCCGTTCTTAATGGAAAGCCTCCCATTCACAGAGCAGGGGGTTGAGGCTGCCGGTACTGTCCGCGGGACCGCAAGGCAGAGCAGAAGCATCGCGCATAAAATAAATAATTTTCTTACTTTTTTTCTGATTCTGTTCATAATCTCCCCCTCTCCGCTCTTGCTCAGTATATGGACAGCCTGCACCCTCTTCTATTTCCAAGAGAGTCCTCCCCGCACTGAAGCGGAACAGATGTCACAGGCCTACAGCTTCAGAAGCTTCGTGACGCCTTTTACCGCGCCTTTTAACATCACTGCGGCAAAAACCATAACCGCCAGCACTCCGATCAGCAGCAGAAGCATCCGCGATACCGGAAGTACACTGTCCTCAAAGACACCCGAAAACCAGTATATGATCAGGTGATGAACGAGATATATTTCAAACGTAATCCCTGAAACCGCATGCATCACCCGATTCAGCCGCTTCATCCGTCTCCACACATCTTCAAAGCCGGTAAAAAAAAGCATCAGCGCCGCAGCTCCGGCAGTAGCCTTGATTTCATCCGGAACCGGAAGGCTGAGCGGACAGAACACGAGAAACAGCATAAATACCGCTCCCACAGTGCCGGAGAGATGAGAACGGGCAGCTCTTTTCCGTTTCGCAAAACCGGACAAAGCAGAATCAGACAGTCCTTCCGGAAAAAGCAGCCATTGTGCCAGAAGCATTCCGAAAATAAAATCGAACAGCTTGATCGCGGCATTGTTAATGGCCGGCACGCGAAAAGAATAAAAAGCCAGGAGTACAAGATAGACGGCCGCCGACAGAACCGGAAAACAGAAGCGAAATTTTTTCATCAGAACTCTGAGCAGAGGAAAAACCGCATACATCAGCATCAGCGCTCCGAGAAACCATTCTCCGATCCCAAGTGAAAAATCCGATATTCCCCACAGCGACGCATACTCATCCGTCCCCGTCAGCGTAAAGATGACAGTCCAAAAGGGCGTCTTCCCGTCAAACGGCAGTGGATGACGCATGATGCAAAGAAGCACAAGTGCCCCCAGGTAAGTGACATAAAACGGAAGCAGAATCTTTACAAATCTCCTCTTCCAGTATTGCTTCAGGTTGAATTTTCTCTTCGTTCCGAGCATCAGCCCGACGCCTGAGAGCATAAAAAACATCGCAACGCCAAGAGAAGCGATATGAACATTGGCGTTCATATAAAAAATACCGTGTTCCGTAAATGAAAACACGCCGTGCGTCTCCGTCTCGATCATAAAATGATAGATAATAACGAGCGAGAACGCGAGCACCCTTATCATATCGAGATCCGCACGGCGGCTCACGGCCGGCCGCGCAGAAACTTTAATGTTTTCATTTGTGTCCAATTGAATATCCCTGATTTCAGCTCAGATCCATTTACTGCCATTTTGCCATCCTTATATTTTAAACGTCATGGAAGGAATTGTCCACATTTTCAGACATTCAATCTGCCTGCTCCCGGATTTTCCTGCCTCCGTCCGATCTGCGGATGATCAGGATACAGAAACGGGCAAACGTGCCGCCGGCACATTTTCTGTACGTTATGGCGAATTAAAAATGGCTTGACATCACATCGACCGAAACTTATAATTTCCCCATAAACCGTTGATCAGGAGTAGTAACATACGGAAAGCTTTACAGAGAGCTGCGGATGCTGGGAGCGCGGCAGGCGGAACGCATGCGAATGGGCCTGTGAGGGTGCCTTGAACGAAAGGACCTGTAACAGAATCAAAAAAAGAGTTTCTGTACTTTCCTTTTCAGTAGACGGCAACGGGGGTTCCGACCCGTCAAAGCAGCGGAGCGCACGAAGTGCGTAGAGTGGGTGCATGCACCAATAAGGGTGGTACCGCAGGAGAAAAGCTCTTGTCCCTTGGAATATGAAGGGGACAGGGCTGTTTTTTTATGCCCAACCTAAGGCCGTCCCTTTCGCCCACACAATCACCACCATCTTCAAGGAGGAACACAATGAAACACAGCACGATTAAAAAAGCATTGACCGCAGCCACTTCAACAGCCATGGTTCTTTCACTTGGTGCCCTCTCCGTCAGCGCAGCTGAAGAGGGAACCACATTCAAGGTCGGCATCTGCAACTATGTTGACCACGCCTCCCTCAATCAGATTGTTGAATATCTTGAAAAAGCGCTTGATGACAAGGGAGCCGAATACGGCGTCACTTTCGAATATGAAGATTATTATGAAAATGCCCAGGCTGATTCCGCCACGATGAACCAGATCGCAGCGGATCTGGTCGCCGATGAAGTCGACGTTATCGTAGCGATCGCAACTCCGGTAGCCATGGTCATGCAGTCCTATACGGAAGATACCGATATCCCGGTTGTCTTCGCGGCTGTCGGCGATCCCCTGAGTACCGGTCTCGTCGAATCTCTCGAAGCGCCCGGCGGCAACATCACAGGTTCCTCCGATGCGCTCGATACCAGTGCTGTCCTCAACCTCGCACTCGCTGCAGATCCGGACCTCGCAACGCTCGGACTGCTCTATGACACAGCCCAGGATTCTTCCCTCACTCCGATCGAAGAAGCCAAGGCATGGTGTGAAGAGAACGGCATTGAATATGTCGAAAAGACAGGCTCCACCACTTCCGACATCATGCTTGCGGCGCAGTCACTGGTTGCTGACGGTGTCGATGCAGTCTTCACCCCGACCGACAATACAGTCATGACCGCTGAGCTTGCCATCTACGAGACCCTGATTGATGCCGGCATCCCTCATTACACAGGAGCCGATTCCTTCGCTCTCAACGGTGCTTTTGTCGGCTACGGCGTCGACTATGCAAACCTCGAAACGATGACCGGTGGGATGGTTGCCGACCTTCTGGTAAACGACGGCGATCCCGCGACAACTCCCGTCCTGACTTTCGACAACGGCATCGCCTCCATCAACACAGAAACCGCCGAAGCGCTCGGTTTTGACATTGAGGCTATCGAGGAAGCTTTCGCTCCGCTCTGCACTCAGGTTATTGAACTCACAACTGCCGAAAACTTCGAAGAATAAAGTCTATCATTCCACGAAATCCCAGCGGGAAACAGAAAAGTACCGGATATTTTTCTGTTTCCTGCTTTTCCATGACAAGGATAACCGCGATGTTTATCACCTGGCCTCTCATTCAAAATGCGCTTGAGCTCGGCATTATCTACGCGCTGATTGCTCTTGCGCTCTTTCTCACTTATTCTATGCTGAACCTGTGCGATCTCTCCACGGACGGCTGCTTTACGCTGGGTGCCTCCGTTGGTGCCGTCACGGCGATTGCGGGACACCCGATCCTCGCCATCTTTGCCTCTATGGCTGCCGGCATCTGCTCAGGGCTTGTCAATGCATTCTTACAGACAAAAATGAAGGTGGAGAGCATGCTTGCCGGCATCATCATCAACACAGGCCTCTACACCGTTAATATTATGATTCTCGGAAAATCAGACCTTTCGCTCAACAGTGCCGATACGGTCTTTGCTTATATGAAGGACCTGCTTAAGGAGACTCCTCTTGGCAGCTATTACAAACTTATCGTTGCCCTTTTCTTCACACTCCTTATTCTTGTCCTGCTCATCATCTTCCTCGGTACAAGACTCGGACTTTCAATCCGCGCCACCGGAGACAATCTGGCGATGGTCCGCAGTTCCTCCATCAATCCTTCCCTGACCATTACTGTCGGCCTCTGCATCGGCGGTGCACTCACCGCACTCTCCGGCTGCCTTCTGGCAGAATATCAGAAGACCGCCGAGATCAATATGGGAACCGGCATGGTCACCATCGCTCTCGCTTCCCTGATCATCGGCGAGACCATCTTCGGGCACAAAAGCATCCGGGTCCGCGCTTTCGGCGCGGTCTTTGGTTCCTGTCTGTACCGCATTATCGTCGCCATCGCACTGCGCTTTGACCTTCCGGCCTCCGCGCTCAAGCTCGTATCGGCTGTGATCGTTGCAGTCGCCATCTCGATGCCGGCGATCCGGGAAATCATCGCAGCCAGACGTACAAAACGCCTCGCCATGAAAAAACGCAGTCTGTCCGCTCAAAAAGGAGGCGATCTCTGATGCTGAAGCTCATTCATGTCACCAAGACCTTCAATAAAGGAACCGTTAATGAAAAAACCGCTCTCCGCAATATTTCTTTAGAGGTTGCCGATGGCGATTTTATTACCATCATCGGCTCTAACGGAGCAGGCAAATCCACTGTTTTTCACACCATCAGCGGCGATCACATTCCCGATGAGGGGTATGTCGAGCTGGACGGACAGGATATCACCTTTCTCCCGCAGCACAAACGTTCTCAGTTTATCGGTCATCTCTATCAGGATCCGCTCAAGGGAACCGCTCCGCACATGACGATAGAGGAAAATCTGACCATCGCCTATCTGCGTCAGACGCGGTCTCCCGGCGCATTTTTCAGCAGAATCACCAATTCTGAGCGCGAATTTTTCCGGGAACAGCTGGCGCAGCTGGACATGGGACTCGAGGACCGCATGAAAAATCCGGTCGGCCTTCTCTCTGGCGGACAGCGGCAGGCCCTCACTCTGCTGATGTCCACCATGATCACGCCAAAACTCCTGCTTCTGGATGAACATACCGCAGCCCTTGATCCGGCCACAGCCGACAAAGTGCTTGCCCTCACCAGAAAAATTGTGTCGGAGAGAAAGCTCACCTGCCTGATGGTCACCCACAACATGTCACAGGCGCTTCAGCTTGGCAATCGAACCCTGATGATGGATAACGGTCAGATCGTCCTCGATGTCTCCGGTGAGACCCGCAGCCGAATGACAGTTGATGACCTGCTCGGACAGTTCGCGGTAAGATCTGGCCACAGGCTCGACAACGACCGCATCTTAACTGCGGCAAAATAACCGGTCATCCGTTTCGGTACCGCATATACATTTTCCAGTCAGCGGCAGCTGCAGCTTAGCCGGAGCTTCATAAGAAGTGTCTCAGCTTTCTTTCAGGCTGCCGCTCTGAATATTTTTTCGAATGATTTCATCTGTCACCTCAAAGATTTTATCTGATCCGGCCTTCGAAGTCCGCTGCCGCCCATAAACCTGCCCGGCGCTCACGCCGTGCTCCTTCCAGTCACCGCCCCCGTTGCTGTTATTGAGCAGAAGCGGCTGGAAATTATCCATTGTGTGGGCAAACTTTGCTTCCGGCGTGACATTTTCTTCAAACTCTTCAAACAGTCCGGAAAGCTCCTCCTTCTGATCTTCCGGAAGCAGAGAATAAATTCTCTCTTTCGCAGCGGCCTCTCTTGCCTTCTGGGTTTTCAGTCCTTCAGCATCATAGGCATAGGTATCGCCGGCATCAATCTCCACAACATCGTGAATCAGACACATCAGCATTACTTTGGCAAGATCGACAGGCTCATTGGCATATTCCCGAAGCAGCCAGGCCATAATGGCCATGTGCCAGGCGTGTTCGGCATCGTTTTCATTTCTTCCGTGTCCGCTCAGGTGAGTCTGACGGAAAATATTCTTCTCCTTATCGATCTCAAGGATAAATGAGATCTGCTTTTCAAGTCTTTTATCTGTCATTGTTCCCTCCTGTCTTTTCCTTTTGCTGCTGTGCTATCATCCAAAGCGGCCTTGCTCATTGCTTCCATATCGTGCGGCGTTCTGAAATAAGGTATCTCCTTCAGGTTTTTTCTGTTTGTAACAACACCCGGAAAAGCATGGCCGCTTGACAGCCTTACCGCACAAATGACAGAAAGCCGCTTCGGCATCAGCTACCGAAACGGCTTTCTATCATTCTTTACAGATCAGAAAAACATACCGGCGGCACATCTTTACCGTCTCACTTTTGTGCTTTTTTGCTCAGATAATTCTGTCTGCGGTTCTTGACCTCATCCGACTTTTCCTGAATATCTCCAGATGCCGTAAGAGCAAGCTTCGTAATCGTCGGGCCGATGAGTTCAAAGACCAGGACGCTGAAAAGCGTGATGCTGCGGATCATAGCCCCCTCTTCGCCCAACTGGCTGGCCGCAGAAAGTGACATGCCAAGTGCTACTCCGGCCTGCGGAAGAAGCGTAAAGCCAAGGTATTTCTGAATCATCGGATCTGCATTGACTGCTTTGGAGCTCAGTCTCGCGCCGAAATACTTACCGGCGGAACGGAAAAGAATGTAGACGATGCCGATGCCGACCATCGCAAGATCTGAAAATACATTGAGCTGAAGTGCCGCACCGCTCATGACAAAGAAGAGGCAGTAAAGCGGAGCAGTCCAGCGGTCCTCGCGATCCATAAGATCTTCTGCGAGCGGGCTCAAATTGCAGAAAATGGTTCCCAACATCATGCAGACAAGCAGGGAGGAAAAACCGATCTCCACTGATCCAAGCACAATTTCAATCTTTGAAAGTGCCACTGTAAGGATGACAAAGCTGATCAGAAGGGTCAGACGGTTGCGGTTTGAGTGAAAATATTTTTCAACTCTGTAAAGCAGCCAGCCAAGAAAAGATCCAAGCGCCAGCGAGCACACAATCTCAAGCAGCGGATTTACAATAATGGAGACAGCATCGAGTGAACCGCCCTGAAAAGCCTTGGCAATCCCCATACAGACCGCGAAAATAATCAGGCCGACCGCATCATCAAGGGCAACGACCGGAAGCAGGATATCCGTCACAGCGCCCTTCGCCTTATACTGACGCACAACAAGAAGTGTCGCTGCCGGTGCTGTCGCGCTCGCCACGGCTCCGAGAACAATTGCTGCCGGAAGACTGATCTTATCAGGGGCAACGAAATGAATGACAATCAGTATTGCAGCTACGAATACCGATGCGACCAGTGCCTGAAACACACCGATCACAGCCGCCTGTTTTCCCGTGCTCTTAAGCCGCGGGAGCACAAATTCATTCCCGATCGCAAACGCAATAAATCCAAGCGCCAGATCCGACAGCAGGTCAAGATTCGTCACTTCCGCATTTGTCACGAAGCCGAGCCCCGATATGCCGAGTCTCCCCAGAAAAAACGGTCCCACAAGAATACCGGCAACAAGATAAGCCGTGACGTCGGGGAGTTTTATCACGTTCATAATTCGGGTCATGAAAAGGCCTGCGGCCATCGCAATGGCAATTGACATTAACAGTTCCACTTTTTCCTTCTTTCCAGCCGTTCTTCATAAATATTTTGCCGTGCACCATTGCACGGCCGCTGACCGGCTACCAATCGTTCATTGTAATCCGATTAAAATCGGCTTTCAAGAACTTCTTGCGTTTTTCCTGTATCTTTCTTCTGAATCCGTCTTTCCGTCAATAGCTCCTTTTTCATGCCATCCTGACGGTCCAAAAGTCAGGTGCGGTTCAATTTTTTCAAAAGAATTCCTGTAAAAGATCACGCCGCATCAAGATACGTTTCCACCTGATACCGGTTTCCGTCGCTGGTCACCGTAATCATCCCCGCTTCATCTGTCCGAAAGATCCTGCTGCCGGCATTTTTAAGACGTGTCAGCAGCTGTTGGTGAGGATGTCCGTAACGGCTATTTTTCCCGACGGAAATCACGCTCACTTCCGGCTTCACAATCGTCAGAAATTCTTCCGGAGTCGAATACTTCGACCCATGATGCGCTACCTTCAGCACTTCCCATCCGCAGCGGTATTTTTTCAGCTGCTGCATGATATTTTCTTCTCCCGCACCTGTGACATCACCTGTAAACAGGGCGTCAAAATTCCCAAAATGAAGCGTCAGCACAAGACATTCCGCATTTGAGTCTGCGTCGCTATCCTGCACCGCACCCATATTTTTGCCGCTTTCTCCATTCACAGTTCTGCCTGCATCCGGATTTAACACCTCCATCAGAATATGACCGAACGCAAAGCAATCTCCTTCCGCAGCATAAAGCAGCCGTACCCCTGCTGTCCGGGCAAGCTCTGTAAAATTTGTGTAAGCGTCATCCTCCTGTGCCAGTGCAGGCAGCACGATTGTTCCGATCCCGATCTGCGTTTTATGAGAAAGAATATCCTGAAGCAGCGCTTCTATCCCGTTTGTATGATCACTGTCCATATGCGTCACAAACACATAATCTAACTGCCGGATACCTTCGCTCTTCACAAACGGTTCAACGCGATACTGCCAGACTTCACTGATGCTTGTTGAACCGCTGTCTATCATAAGATTCATGCCATTCGGTGCCTCAATCACCATCGAATCTCCCTGACCGACGGACAGGAAAAAGAGTTTAAGCCCTGTCCTCGGTCGAAATGAAAGCAGTAAAATCATAAACGGAAGCAGAAGATAAAGAAAAAGCCTTCGTTTCCAGAGCCGAAGCTTCTTCATTCCAAAGCTCCAGCCTCCCAATACGGCATAGTATAGAAGAACCCGTGCAGCAGATGGTTTTCCGAGAATCAGCGTTGAGAACGGCAGCGCTGCCGCCATTTTGAGAAGTGTATTGAATCCTTCAAGAAGAAACTTCGCGGGAAATGCAGCTGCCGCACAGACAGCCCCCGCAAACGGCAGCGCCGACGCACCGATTACAGACACCGCACTCCCGATCACGGTGCCTCCGATCCCTGCCGCCAGAAGCGCCGGCAGAAGCGGTACCGCGACTGCATTTACCGCAATACTGTACAGCGGGAATTCTGACGAAGTACCAAGAAGCAACGGGAGCATCCCAAGATACAGCATCACACAGGTCATTCCCCTGCCCCTCTTCCTGAACGCGCATGTAATCACAACTGCGGCAAAAGAAAGCTGAAAACCGCTGTAAAAGAGATAGCCGGGGTTCTCAATCAGAATCAGGGCCGCGCTGAAAGCAATCGCTGTCGGCGGGTCATACGTTCTGCCGGTGACCCTGGCCGAAATCATCACAACACACATTCCAAAAGCCCGCACCGTTGAAACGGCCATCCCCGTAAAAACCGTATAGCCGGCCATAAACAAAATCGCAGTCATGCCGGCAGGCACAAGACGGACTCTCAGCTTTCGAAGCAGAGAAAAAAAGCCCAGACCAAGCAGGGAAAGATGCAAACCGGAAATCGCCATCATGTGCATAATCCCACCGCTCTGCCAGAGCGACCGGCTGTCGTCGGACAGCGCATCCCGGCTGCCGATCAGCATCGCACACAGAATTCCGCCGTCATCTCCGGGAAACACCCGCAGAATCTGTTTCGCCGCCCTGTTTCTTGCAGATTGCAAACATCCGAGCAGTCTGTCCATGACTCCCGCTGCGCTTTCGTCCAGCGACACAATTTCCGGGTATTTCATCTGATAGCCGATTCCTTTATTCCTCAGATATGCCGCTGTGTCGAATTGACCCGGATTCTCCGCTCCCCGAATTTTTTCCGCCGCACCTTGAAGCCATACCCGGGTGCCGACTCCGACACGCTGCAGTCCCTTCAGCGTGATTCGGACTCCCCCGATTTTCAAATTCTCTCCCCGAATACTGACTGCAGCATTTTTCATAGTCCAGACTGTATAACCTTCCCTCTCTGCGACATATTGTCCTGTCTCCGAAGCCGCGTCCTGAGAATAACACTTTACTTCCGTGACCTTTCCCTGTACTATGTACTCTCCGCCCTGCTCAAACAGAAGTTCAGCATAGGACTGATCCCTGCTGACAGGCTTCAGCGGCACCCCCAGCAACTGCAGAATGACGATCAGAATCACCAGCGTAAGTGTAACGATGACAACCGGTCTCCTTTTTATAAGATCACCTCCGGATTCCAGCCGGATCATACTTCCGCACAGACTGACGAAGCAGCCGCCAGATCAACAATGAGAGCATTTGCACCGGCCTCCTCAAATATGCTGAATTTTTACGTTTCCCCAAAAATGAAACAACGGACCCCAAAATGGGATCCGCTGTTTCATGTATGCAATTTTCCGGCATTCCTAACTCTTCGCCGCAAACTGCCCACAGGCAGCTGCGTTTCATCTCTTCGCGAATCTGTAAATATTCCCGAGCCTTTCGCACGCCGTATTTTACTCCTGGCTCACAAGACTCATGTCCGGCTCAAGCGGATGACTTAAATCAACCTCCTGCCGGAACGTAAATTCACTGTTTCCCTCAACCAAAAGCTGCACCGCATTAATGTCACTGCAGTTATCCGTAATGGAATTTACGATTGAATAGACAGGCAGCAATTCGCCGACATTGAGCGCATTCGTCAGAAAGGCCTGGGTCAGATTGACATAACAGATATCATTTGCACTCGTGACGCTGATAATCTGCGTCGCCGACGGCACCGTCGAATAATTGCCGCTCACCTTCGGACCGGCAATAATCCGCTCGACAATCGCCCATTCAAGCGGTTTATTTGCACTGTAATAGATTGACCTGGATTCACGGCGAAGACTTGTTCCGGCTTCATCGGCAAAATACAAATTGATCGCCGTGTGCTGAATCGCATTGATCTGCTGACCCGAATTCTCTATAAACGAATCCTCTGTCATAACCTCGAGTTCCCTGCCTCCGGGCGTCCTGCCGGTCTTCCCGTTCACCGTAAAAAGAACTTCTTTGACTTCCGACAGCTGGACGAGCGTTCGTACGATTCCAGCCCGCACCAGTACCTCTCTGACACTGTCCAGCTTTTCATATTCCGCAGAAAAATCAAGCGTTATCAGCCCATTTTCGACTGTCACGGAATTGATGGAGACATCTGACGTAAGAAGCGGCCCGTAATCTGCATTTTCATCATCGACATGGCGAAATCGATTGAGAAAACCATCCAGAATCTCATCCATGCTGCCGGTTCCTCCATCATAGGCCCGTTTTTCGAGGCAGTCTGCAGCATCGCTGAGATACCAGACAAAGTATTCGCTCGGATCAGCGTCCCCGGCCTCATTGCTGCCGCAGCCGCAAAGAAGAGACGCAAAGAGCAATGCTGCAAGGAAAGCTGTAATCTTTTTCATTTTCCTGCCTCCTTAATCTCTGCGCTCAAGCGGAATACGAACCATAAAGACCGAGCCCTCTCCGACTTTGCTCTTCACCTTAACATTTCCGTGGTGCAGCGTAATGGCACTCTTTGTAATCGCCAGGCCAAGCCCGGTTCCTTCTATCGTTGTCGAGTGTGATTTGTCTCCCCTGTAAAATCTCTCAAATACGTGATCAATCTGGTCCTCCGGAATGCCCAGACCGCAGTCGGAGACCGTCACATAAAAATACCTGGCATCCGATTTCAGGTTCACTTTCACCCAGCCGCCGTCAACATTATACTTGACAGCATTTTCAATAAGATTGGTCAGCGCAAGCGACAGCTTCATCTCATCGACCTCCGCCACGACAACCTTGTACGGCTCAAGCGTAATCGTGACCTCCTTCTTCTCAGCAATCGGACGCAGTCTTTTAATAATCTGCTCCAGTATAAGACCGATCTCCTCCTTTTCCCAGTTCATGGCAGCGGCCTTCCTGTCCATACGCACCATGGAGAGCAGATTTGTGATGATATTGTTCTCCCTGTCGATTTCCTGTGCGATATCCGCCATAAATTCCTTATAAAGCTCGGGCGGAACATCACCCATTCCGTTTAAGGAATCCGCTAGAACCTTCATGGATGTAAGCGGCGTCTTCAGCTGAAGGGAGACATTCGAAACGAATTCGTTTCTGGAATTATCCAGTGCCCTCACTCTCGTGAGCATGTTGTTGAAAGCCTCGAGAATCTGCTCGGTCTCCGTGTAGGAGGACACGGAGATCGCCTGATCCTCGTAGCCATCCGTCACATCCTCGATAGCCCTTGTTACCCCCCTGAAGGGTTTCACGAGCAGTTCCGCAATGAAATAACCTCCGATCAGAACGAGAATAGAAATCACCGCCACAATAAACAGCGTCTGATTTTCCATATCCCGCACTGTCTGCGCAATCTCATTCGTCGAGACTGAAGCCACCAGCACACCGATGGTTTCACCGCTCTTTGGATCCGTGATCGGGGAAATCACTTCAATATAAGCGTTTTTTTCATCGTAAAAAGTTTCGCTCCGGCCCGTGGAAAAACAGTTCAGGACTTCCTTCGTGACTGTTGTTTTATTCGTATCAAGGTCAAAGGTGTCGCGAATTACTGTAAAATCCGAGTCCACAATCATAAAGCGTCCGCTGTACACATTCGTCATCAGCGTCAGCTCGGCATTTAAAAGAGGTGACCGAAGATTATCCATATAACCTTCCGTTACAATTGAATTGCAGAGCATATCACACTGAATCTTCACATTGCCCGTGCGAAGCGAAACAGCGCGGCTGCTGTAGCCGCGCACCACAATAGAGGCCGTCACAATCGCCGGAATGATTCCGATCAGGATCAGCATGATCATAATCCGGAACCGAAGACTTCGAAAATATCTGAATTTATGTAGAAACGTCTGCTTTGTGATGGCTCCGTCCCCCGCTTTCTGTCATTTTTTCGGAATAAACCTGCTGATTCCCGATCGCCAGATACTGCCGGGAATTAAGGACTGTATCATATCTTCCCCCAGCCGCTTTAAAGAGGTATTTCCGTCACTATTACTATATCACATCTCCCGCTGCTTTGAAATGTGAACGTTAAACGGAATCATGTCACAATCTTCACCTGACAGCTTTTCCTTTCAACCGTTCTCATGTTATGATAAACTTCGCAGTGATGCAAAAAGACACGCTAACGGATCAGACTGCCGGCCGCTCAAGCACGCCCGCGCGGAAAAAAGTCGCCGGCACAGTGAGGCTCAAACCATGAATTATGATGAATCCATCCGGTACTTTCAGAACATTCCGCCGTTTATCCCGCGCAAAACCGCACCCGGCGAAGAACTCTTTAACCTTGACAATATCAAAATGCTCACAGAACGGCTCGGTCATCCGGAAAAAAAGCTGCGCTTCATCCATGTTGCGGGGACGAACGGCAAAGGCTCAACCTGTGCATTTTTAAGAACGATTCTGACTGCCGCCCACTACCGAACGGGTCTCTTTACATCGCCTGAGCTCGAGGACTTCCGCGAGCAGATCACTGTTGACGGTGAAATGATCCCGAAAGAAGATCTCGCCGAACTCATGACTTATGTCCGTGCGGCCTCCGAAGAGCTTCAGCGGCAGGGACTCGGCAAACCCTCCGCCTTTGAGCAGCTCACTGCACTGGCGTTTCTCTATTTTGTAAAAAAAGATTGTCAGCTTGCAGTCCTCGAAACCGGTCTCGGCGGGCGTCTCGATGCTACCAATGTTATCCCTGCGCCGCTTATTTCGGTCATTACTTCCATTTCGCTTGAACACACGGAAATGCTCGGAAACACCATCGAAAAGATTGCCCGCGAAAAAGCCGGCATCATAAAAACCGGCTCCTCGGCTGTCCTTCTATATCCGCAGAAGCCGGAAGCATTGCGGGTCTTTGAAGACGCTGCCGCAGACAAAAACGTTCCGCTCCATATTGCGGCCGTTCCCATGGAAAATGAACCCCTGCATGAAATTACGCACAGCCTTGACGGACAAACCTTTACGCTGCCGGATTTCGACGGCTTTTGCTTCGGGGAACCGATTTCAATCCGGCTGCTCGGTCCTTACCAGGTGAATAATGCCGCTGCGGCAGCTGATACCGCAGTTCTGCTTGGGAAATGCGGCTTCCCTGTGTCTGGAAGCGCCATCCGCCGCGGATTGCTGCAGACCGTCTGGCCCGGCCGCTTTGAACTGCTTCGCCGAAACCCCTGCTTTATTGTAGATGCCAGCCATAACCCGGAGGGTGCCGCATCACTGAGTGACGGACTTCGGTGCCTGTTTCCGGACAGGAAGATTGTCTTTATCTGCGGTGTTCTCGCAGATAAGGACTTCGATGCCATGTTCTCCTCCGTTATGCCTCTCGCGAAACATTTTTTCACCGTAACACCGAATTCACCGAGAGCACTTCCGGCCGAAGCACTTGCCGCCCACCTTCAGTCAAAAGGCTGCTGCGCAGAATCGTGTACCGATATTGCGGACGCTTACGAAAAAGCGCTTGAAATTCTGCCTGAAAACGGTGTCCTCTGTGCTTTCGGCTCCTTTTATTTCGTCGGCATCCTGCGGAAGCTTGCTGTGCGGGGCCGCCGGTCTTCGCTGAAGCATCCCTGTCCCGATCAAACCTAAGCGAAAGACATAACACCGTCCGCTTGACAGAAAAAACGCGTGAAAGACTCTTTGTTTGTCTCTCACGCGTTTTTATTCGTCAAAAAGAGGAAAACCCGGTGGTACTTTTTCCTGTTTTAAAAAAAGGAAAACCCAGTGGTACTTTTTTCCCGTTTTAATGGATACCTTAGCTGCTGTCAGCCCTGAAAATAATAGCCGACACCCCACTTTGTATGAACATATTTCGGTTCACTCGGATTTGCTTCAATCTTCTCACGCAGACGGCGGATGTGAACATCTACAGTGCGGACATCGCCCGGATATTCATAGCCCCACACAATATTGAGAAGATTCTCCCTGCTGTAGACCTTGTTGGGATTAAAGACAAGAAGCTCAAGAACATCAAATTCCTTTGCCGTGAGGTTGATCTCCACGCCGTTTACGAACACACGGCGGCTCTCGCAGTCCATGCGAAGACCATTGATCTCTGCCTCCTTCGGTTTGCTGCCTGCGTCGTCCTGCTTTGCCGATCGACGGAGAATCGCCTTGATGCGCGCCTTCACCTCAAGGATATTGAACGGTTTTGTGATATAATCATCGGCACCGTACTCAAGTCCGAGGATCTTATCCATATCCTCACCCTTTGCCGTCAGCATCACGATCGGAACATTGGAAAAGCCGCGAATCTGTTCACAGACTTCAAGTCCGGTCATCTTCGGCAGCATAAGATCGAGTAAAACCATATCATACTCTGTTTCCTTTGCGTATTCGAGAGCCTCTTCGCCATCATAAGCACAGGTGACCTCATATCCGTCCTGCTCCAGGCTGAAACGGATTCCCTTCACAATCAGCTTCTCATCATCGACAACCAGTATTTTCTTTCCCATGTTCTCCCCTAATTCCCGGCATCATCCCACTGTAATACCGTCTTTAATCCGATTAAAAAGCGCGGTTTTGATCCCGCTCACTTTCATAATATCTTCAATGGTGCGGAACGCGCCATTCGCCTCGCGATAAGCAATAATGTCCGCCGCCTTTGCGGCACCGATCCCGCTCAGCTGCTGAAGCGCCTCCAGGTCCGCCGTATTGATATTGATCTTTCCGCCGGAAGTCTCCCCGGAAGTGCCTCCGGATCCGTTCGTCACCGGCTGAAGCTCTTTTGTCCCGGCCTCATCCTTTGTGAGCACTGTGATCTGATCGCCGTCTGCAAGCATCATCGCCTGATTGAGCAAGCGCTCATCTGCATCTTCCGTCAATCCCCCTGCTGCTTCAATTGCCTCATATACCCTGGACCCCTCCGGCAATGTTACCACCCCGGACCTTTTCACCGCGCCGCAGACGTAAACAATAATCGTCTCTTCCCGCTGATCGGTATCCTGCTCCTGAGAGAAAGCAGAAGCAACCTCGCCGTCCGAAGCTTCCGCTCCGCCAGCTTCTGCCGCACGCCCGCTGTCCGCAGCAGATTCATCGCTCCCCGAAGTATTTGCTCCGCCGTATTCCGACAGCTGACTTTCTCCGTACTGATATGCATTGACAGCAATTGATTCATAGGCCGTGCGTCCGCAGCCGCTGAACTCTGCGATCCCGCACAGAAGAAAAACCAATCCCGCGTATGATCTAATTTTTTTCACCGCACACCTCCGCATAAAATCACCGTTCTCCATCTTAAATCGAATCGGAATCCTGCCTCAAAAATGCGGCTGTGCACTTTTATTTTATCGAATCATTTTTTTATTTACAACTGTTATCGAAAAAACTTTTTCTATCCGTTATGAAGAGCAAGAAAACGTGCCGCCGGCACGTTCTTATGTACGTTATGAGGAATAAAAAAACCTCCGGCCTGGCGGTACCGCATCTTCCGCATCGGAATCTGCGTCAGCTCAGGCGCCGGAGGGTCATAGGTTCAGCAAAGTTCAGTCAGACATTCCCGAAGAATACTGCATGCCCGATCCACGTCATCCTTCGCGATAATGAGCGGAGGTACAAATCTAAGTACATTCTGACCGGCAGTGATGATGAGAAGGCCTTTTTCAAGCGCTTTTTTTGCGACATCACCCGCTTTTACCGATTCACAGAATTCAAGCCCCTGCATGAGACCGAGACCTCTGCGATCCGAAATCGCAGGGCAGTCTGCCTTCAGTTCATCGAGCTTCTGTTCAAGATAGGGCGCCGTCTCAGCCACATGCCGGACAATTTCATCCCTCTCAAAGATCTGGAACACTTCCGCTGCCGCGCAAGCTGCCAGCGGATTTCCGCCGTAAGTCGTTCCGTGATCTCCCGGAACCAGTGAAGCCGCAGCTGTCTTTTCATTTAGAGCAAATGCCCCGACAGGAACTCCGCAGCCAAGAGCCTTGGCACAAGTGAGAATATCCGGCGTGACGCCGTAATGTTCGAAGGCCCACATCTTTCCGGTTCTTCCCATACCGCATTGAATCTCGTCAAGAATCAGCAGAATATCCTTTTCTTTGCAGAGCTCGGCGACCCCCTTTATAAATGCCGGATCTGCCGGATAAATGCCGCCTTCTCCCTGAACAGTCTCCATAATGACAGCGCACGTGCGGTCACTTATAAGTGCTTTCACACTGTCCAGATGATTGTACTCTGCAAATTTCACTCCGCCCATCAGCGGGCGGAACGGCTCCTGATAGTGCTCGTTGCCTGTAACGGAAAGCGCGCCCACAGAACGGCCGTGGAAAGATGACTTCATGGCAATAATCTCATGATCGGACCGTCCATCCTTATTCCAGGCGTATTTTCTCGCTGCCTTAATAGCTCCCTCGATCGCCTCCGCACCGCTGTTTGTAAAGAAAACCTTTGAAAGTCCGGTCGATTCGACAACCGCTTTCGCTGCCTGCGCCAACGGTTCGTGATAATAGAGGTTCGAGGTATGCAGCGTTTTCTTTATCTGCGCAATCAGAGCCTCATCATAACCCGGATAATGATAGCCAAGCGCAAACACCGCAATGCCGGCCATAAAATCAAGGTATTCTTTTCCTTCTGCATCCCAGACTTTCACGCCCTCCCCTCTGTTGATCGCAATCGGAAACCGATTGTATGTGTGAAGCACGTATTTTTCCGAAGTTTCAATAATTTCATTCATATTCATGCCGATACCTGCCTTCTTCCGCCCCTTCCGCACAAGCTGCCTGCGGTCGCTTTCCGGGACTTCATGCTTCATGATAATAGCGATTCTCGCCGTCTCCGATAATTGCCGTTCCGATTCCCTTATCGGTAAAGATCTCGAGCAGCATGCAGTGCTGAATTCTGCCGTCCAAAATATGAACGCGGCTTACTCCATGTTCAATCGCCGAAATACAGTTCTGCAGCTTCGGAAGCATACCGCCTCCCGCATTGCCTTCTTCAATAAACTGCTTCGCTTCACTCACCGTAATCTCGGAGATCAGAGTCGATGGATCAAGCGGATTTCTGTAAACGCCTTCTATATCGGATAAGAAAACCAGCTTTTCCGCCTCGACTGCCCTCGCAATTGCGCAGGCAGCATCGTCCGCATTGACATTGTAAGGCCTGTAATCTTCTCCGATACCGATCGGACAGATTACCGGGACAAAGTCATCCTCAATCAGCGTATCAATGAGACTTGTATCCACCGACGTCACTTCTCCGACATAGCCGAGATCTGCACCGGATTGAAGCTGCTTCTTCTCAACCCTCATTGTAAGGCCATCCTTGCCGGAAATTCCGCAGGCGCGGACACCGTTTTCCTCCATATACTGGACAAGATCTTTATTCACCTTGCCGAGAACCATCTCCGCGATCTCCATCGTTTTTTCATCCGTCACGCGAAGTCCGTTTATAAACTGCGGAGTCATACCGGACAGTTTCACCCATTTACTGATCTCTTTTCCGCCTCCGTGCACGATGATCGGCTTCATACCGACCAGCTTGAGCAGCGCCACATCGGTAATGACGCTCTTTTTAAGGGCAGAATCAGACATCGCAGAACCGCCGTATTTAACGACAATCTTTTTGCCGGCAAATTCACGTATATAGGGAAGTGCCTCAATCAGCACATTGGCCTTCTCTATCCAGAGTTCCATATTTTCCATAACGATTCTCCTTCTACATTAACGCCTGTCAAACCGTCACGAGCGGTAATCAGCATTGATGCTGACATACTCATGTGTCAGGTCACAGCCCCAGGCAGAGGCCTCTGCCTCTCCGTCATGACAATCCGCCGTACAGAGAATTTCATCCGCGCTCAGAATCTCCGTTGCCTTCTCTTCACTGTAATCCAGAGCAAAGCCTGCTCTCATGATCTCAACTTTTCCTGCTGCACTCTCAAGCGAAAGATCGACCTTTTCCGGAACAAACACCGCCCCGCTGTAACCCATCGCGCAGAGAATTCTGCCCCAGTTCGCGTCATGTCCTGCCACCGCCGCCTTTGTAAGGGTTGACGATACGACCGAGCGGGCCATGAGCTTCGCGTCCTTTTCGGTTCTGGCATTTTGAATCCGGCACTCAAAAAGACAGGTCGCCCCCTCCCCGTCCTTCGCCATCATGCGTGCAAGACTTTCGCAGACAAAGCGCAGTGTTTCTTCGAAAATCTCATAGTCGGCATCTGCCTCCTTAATCTCCGCATTGCCGGCAAGACCGTCCGCGAGCAGCAGACAGGTGTCATTTGTCGAAGTATCTCCATCGACAGACAACATGTTGAAGGTATCGGGTATGACCTTTGAGAGTGCTCTCTGAAGCAGCTCTGCTGAAATGGCTGCGTCCGTTGTCAGAAAGCAGAGCATCGTGCACATATTCGGATGGATCATACCGGAGCCCTTGGTCATCCCGCCGAGTACAGCCTTCGTTCCGTCGGAAAATGTCATCTCCGCAGCACATTCCTTACTGACTGTATCCGTGGTCATAATGGCCTTTGCGGCTTCCGTCCCTTTTTCTTTTCCCGTTCCAAGCAGACCGGCTAGCTTTTCGACCCCGGCTGTAATCCGTTCAATCGGCAGCTGCTGCCCGATCACGCCGGTGGAGGCAACCAGAACCTGAGACGGATCAATGCCGAGCGCCCGCCCGGCCGCATCCGCAGTCGCACTGCAGTAC